>Ga0181595_10000256_pt1 | contig 57320 bp, 39 predicted proteins | sample 041ome_7_FD_145604 | JGI IMG/M metagenome (GOLD analysis project Ga0181595, IMG submission 145604) | Coastal salt marsh microbial communities from the Groves Creek Marsh, Skidaway Island, Georgia - 041401AS metaG (spades assembly) | ecosystem: Environmental > Aquatic > Marine > Intertidal zone... | reverse complement strand
TCACGGTCTTCTCCAAGCGTCCATCGGCGCGTGACGCGACCGGCGCATTGGCGTATAGGGTACACACAACCACATCTCTGGTTCACAACCCATCATGTATCTTAGGGGTACACACACATGACACTCGAATCCCCTGGTCATCATTGGTCAATCACATCACCCCACACAACCAATGGGTCCGAAACGAACCGACGGTCGACGCGACCATGTCGACGACGACAGTGCTCGCCTCGCGCGGACCGCGCATACGACGACCGACACGCGTCGCGAACGCACACAAACTGACAACGCACGCACGCACGCAGACACCCGCGCGCGATTCGAGCGAGCATCACACACATTCGACATCGTCATTCGACGTCGCATTCGCGGACGCGACCCCATTCGCGGCACGGCGCGCGGATGAGCGACGACGCGGCGGGGTCGGCGGACGGCGTGCGGACGATGTCGATCACGGATATGGCGGAACCGAATGCGGTGCGTGTAGCGCGGGTGATGGCGCGATGTGTGCACAGCGCACAGCGTCGCGGCGAATGTCGTCCATGCGCATGGGCGCGACGAAGAGACGTTTAAACGAACACTTTTTTGGAATTCTTTCCCGTCGTACGCGTGACTCGCGACTGACGATGTAGGGCTTTGTTGCGTGGTGTGATGTCGTAGGTGTATGAGACGTTATCGATTGAAGGCGATCCTGATGAGGTTGGACACGTGATATATACCGGGGGCGACGAAGGATGGCGCGCCGACGAGCGCGGCGGGCATTAGGTGCGTTTAATTTCAGCGCGCGCGCGTCGTGTGATATCGCTGTTGCCTCGAGCGCGTTGATTGCGTGTGTGATGTGTGTGTGTGTGTGTGTGTGTTCGATCGTACGGGGATGTGCGCGAGACTGACGCGTGTGTGTAAAATTTTGTAGCTATGAAACCGTGCGCGTGGTGGGTAACGGGTCGTTTGGCGTCGTGTACCAGGCGCGGTGTCGGGAAAACGATGAAACAGTGGCAATTAAAAAGGTGTTACAGGACAAGAGATTTAAGAATCGAGAGTTGGCCATAATGAAAGCGTTGGATCACCCGAACGTGGTGAAATTGATACATAGCTTTTATCACACCACGGAGGAGGATGAGGTGTATTTGAACTTGGTTTTAGAATTCGTCCCCGACACCGTGTACCGCATCGGCAAGCACTATCATAAAAACAACCAACGTGTGCCTGGGTTATTAGTGAAGTTGTATACGTATCAGATGGCGCGCGCGCTGGCGAGCGTACACAAGCTTGGGATGTGTCATCGCGATATCAAGCCTCAGAATTTGCTGGTGAACACCAAGACGCACGTGCTTAAAATTTGTGACTTTGGAAGCGCAAAGATTTTGGCGCCCACAGAGCCGAACATTTCGTACATTTGTTCAAGATACTACAGAGCACCCGAATTAATATTTGGAGCGACGCATTATACGACGGCGATTGATATTTGGAGCACGGGTTGCGTCATGGCGGAGTTGTTGCTCGGATCGCCTCTCTTCCCTGGCGATAGCGGCGTCGATCAGTTGGTGGAAATTATCAAAATTTTAGGAACGCCCACGCGAGAACAAATCAACAGTATGAATCCGCACTACACAGAGTTCAAGTTCCCTCAAATAAAGCCCCATTCGTGGTCAAAGGTGTTCTCCAAGAATACCGACCCGTTAGCGCTCGCGTTGATTGCTAAAATTCTTGTGTACGAACCAGAGGATCGTTTCGATGGTTTGAATATGTGCGCGCACGAATACTTTGATGAGTTACGCGAGGAGGATACAAAGTTACCCGATGGTAGTCCGCTACCACCGTTGTTTAACTTTACGGATGACGAATTGGAGGGCTTGAGTAGCGAGTTGAAGTCTAAACTCGTTCCAGCGCACACGCGATGATAGACGACGGCGCGCGACTCTATATTTATTCCTGTTCCTGTTGTACAAACGCATATACCATCATACAAGTAGACGTGAAACTAGATGAACTCGCTTTTGTTTTTAATCACAAGGAAAATCTATCAATCATCATCAATAATATTAATCCATCAGTTGGTTCGCGCGCGTCGCGACTCAGCGGACATTTTCACCGTCAAGCGAATGCGTAATGTAACCGCAAATCACAACTTAAACGACAAACGGCTCGAACGCCGGTTGGTCAAGAAGTTGCGCTTGATCCACGCACGATAATACCTTGCCATTCGCCTTCTCCTTCAAAATGCACTTGATAACCAACGCCGCGACGTCTTCGCGATGAATGGCGCCGCACACACGCTTATCCTCCGTCAACACCGCCGTCCCCGTCGCGGGCTCACTCTTCAACCCTCCAGGTCGAACAATAACATATTGCATCCCAGTCTTCGCGCTCACTTCCATTAAATGCTTCTCCGCCTTATCCTTTTCAATCAAAACCGGCTTCAACGCGTCGTACACATTCGGCGGAGGCGCCCCAGCCGAATCCCCAACCCCGATGCTCGTCACCAATACAAACTTCCCGCACCCCTTCGCCGCCGCCGCATCAATCAACGCGATATTCGCCGCGCTATCCGCGATTGGATCCGCAGGCGTGCCACCAATCGTGCTCACCACCGCATCGTACTCATCGCTTTGATTCATCGCCTTGGCCACATCCTTCTCGCGCAACGCGTCGCCCTTCACCAAGAACCCTCCCACGGATTCAATCTCCTTTCTGTTCGTCTCGTGTCTCTGCAAGCACGTCGCCCACGTGCCAGCCGCGGTGAGCTGACGAAACACATCCATGGCCACGCCGTTGCCGCCGCACACGAGCACGGAGATGTTATCCGGCTCTAAATCCCCGGCGCGAACGACGACGACTGGGCGCGATCGCGTCATCGACATCGATCGCATGGGTGACGACGTTCGCGCGCCGACGGCGGATGCGCGCACGGATGCGCACGGCAGGGCGAGCATGGTGATGATGTGTGTGCGAAGCGTCGCGCGCGCGAGGACGCAAAGTGTTTTGTCGCGGCGAGAGGCGCAAAGTGCGGGGTCATCGGTGTCGATTAAAGTGGATAACGAACGAAATCTCAGTCAAGATTTTGACATTTGACATTGACGACGCGTTGACATTATATACGACGGGTACGGCGCGTGTAGTGTGGTGCTAGTGCATGCGGGTGACGCGCCTGCCTTCGGCACGTTCCTGGACGTCGCCGCGCTGGGTCATGATGAGTAGGGCGCGGGTGACGGCCCATTCATTGACGCCTACGCGGGCGAGATCGTCGATGAGGTGACGCTTTGACGTCGTCGCGCCTATGGCGAGCTTTTGTCGGATTTGAGTTTCGACGACTTGGAGCTCTTCGCGTTGTTCTGGAGAGAGCACGACCATGTCGGCGACGCCTGAACGAGCGGCGTCGATGGTGGAGACTTCGAAGAGGCGTAAAGCTTCTTGGACGTGTTCTTCGGTGACTTGGGATTGTAGGCACATTTTGGCAAGCGACTCGGAGATGCGCACGATGGCTTCGAGTTGACGCACGGTGATGGGTACCGCAGCGTGGCCACCCGTGCGCTTACGTTCACGCATCTCCTCACGGTATTTCACGTAGGAGTCCTCGAGCATGCCTTTCGCGCGTTCACCGATTCTGGGCGAGCACATCGCGCGACAGTACTCGATGTAGCGCTTTAAAAATTTGCGCTCCTTTTCCTGCTGCGGATCGGCGGCCGTTTCGCTTTCATCCCCACCCCCGGCGTGGATGTTCAACACGTGATCTGCAATGAGCATATCACGCTCGTATAGCCGTTCATCTCGAACGATGAAAATCATATCGAAACGAGACAAAATCGTCGTTTGTAAATCAATGTTTTCCTGCGCTGTCTTCAAGTCGTCGTAGCGTCCGCTCGGTGGGTTCGCCGCGGCAAGTACCGCCGTTCGGCTGTTCAACATGGTTGTGATCCCAGCCTTGGCAATTGAAATTGTTTGTTGCTCCATGGCTTCGTGGATGGCGACGCGATCTTCGTCACGCATCTTGTCAAATTCATCAATACACACACACCCGCCGTCTGCTAAAACCATCGCCCCGCCTTCGAGGTAAAATTCGCCGTTGGCGTCTCTAATCACCGAAGCGGTGAGACCCGCGGCGGATGAACCCTTACCAGACGTGTACACACACACTGGCGCGGTACGTTCGACAAATTTCAAAAATTGCGACTTTGCCGTGGATGGATCACCGAGCAATAACACATTAACGTCGCCTCGCCGAGCGGTGCCGTCGGGGTGCAGCTTTCGCGAGCCGCAAAAGAGCAAGCACGACACCGCCGCCTTGACGTCATCGCTGCCGTAAATTGCGGGCGCAATGCGTGAACGAATATCTTTGATCACTTCCTTGAACGGACGCTGCGCGAACGACTTAAATTCTACGTGTTCGGCATCCGTAAAGTGCGAATCACCTCGCGCGCCCTCTGTCTCTTCATCAATACCGATGACGCGCAAGTACGCGTGCTGTACCGCCACTTTACCACCACCACGATCGCGCTTACCCCCACCCCCGCTTGTGGTCTCATACACACCCATCACCTTGACGCGCGTGCCTGGAACGATGGATAATACCATCGCACGCTCAACTAAAATTGACATATGTCGCGGCATTTCACCCGCCGGCACGCATTCGGGATTCTCTTGCAACTTCATATTCTGTTGATCGATGAATGAACTCTTTTCGGGAACGACTCTGTACGGGTCCGTACCGCACGCGTTAGCTTGCTGCCCAACCTCAGTGTCACGCGACACCGCAGCATTGCAAAATCGCGGCACGTTCGCCCCACTATACCCACCCGCGAGCTTCAACGAAATCGTATTCTTGCACCCTTTACATTCGAGCACCATATCCTTCGCCTTGGTTCTCGGTTTCGAAGTCGCGATAACAATCCCTGGAATGTACACCAACGTCCCAACATCATTAGAATTCAAACTTCTCAACGGTCTAGGAATCTCCTTTGACGTCAATTTTACCTGTACCGTTTCCTTTGCGCGCAACGGAGCGCCGAGCGCATCCGTCGCCTCCTCTTCCTCCTCCTCCCCGTTCCCCGCTCTAAACCCACGTATAACGTCCAACACCGCATCCTCCAACACTGGTAAATACTCATTCGGCTTCATTCGCACCTCTCGCGCTAATTCTCCATCGTGCGCAATCATATCATCAAAACATATCTTTAATTCCGTCGGCGCATTCACCTGATCGAGCGCGTCCCGATACGTCAACCGACCATCCGCGCTCGTCGCGTCTGGCGCCGAACGAAAATTTCGCAAGAAATCAATAAATTTCCCCTTGGCGCGTGCCGGGGTGACACGCGACGCATATTCTGCGTCTTGCGCCAGCGCGTTACCGTACGACATCGGTTCGTCGTCGTCATAGTAGACGTTTTCGCCGCCAGCTGTGGGACACGAAATTCAAAAATCACAATCATCAGTCCATCGAACTCCTGACGCGCGCGCGAGAGGCGATGGGCGAATGCGCGCGCGCGAAGTCACCGCAGATGACGTACCGTCCATGGCGTGCGAAGTCTGATTCCGTGCGCACCGTTGCGGGTGTACGGTGGGGCGTCTAAGAATGGCGATCGTGCACCGTGAGCGTCACTGAAACAGCTGCGGTATCGAGAACGGATGGGTCGGTTGACGTACATGAAATGATGAGGCGTTCGTAAGGGTGTACAGATGATTATTACGACGTTAAATTATTGAGCGGTGAGAGCGGTGCGCGCGACGCGGTGCGCTTGGTGAGGTCGGCGGAGTTGGGATGGATGTACGCGCGCAAGGCTTCGTCTGGGCGAAACGCAAAGGCGCTCGGAGTGACGGGTTCGGCGAGCAACGCGCGGGCGGAATCTCTCGCGGGTGTGGCGCCCGTAGGGACGTCTTGGCGTACCGCGCTCGTGAGTTCGGTAGAGAACTGTTCGCGGACTGATGTGAGTTCGCGCGCGTGCTTGGACATGAAGTCTGCAAAGCCGCGTTCTGACGTCGCGGCGACGGCGTCGGCTAAATCTGAAAACGCCGCGCGGTCGCTGTCCAGAGACTTTAAGAGCGACTCGACGGTTTCGTCGCATCCACGGCGAGAGGCGACGACGGCTTGAACGGCGGCTTCAGAAGTGATTTCTGCACCCGCGCGTAGTTCTTCAGCGGCGCGGGTGAGTAAATCCGCTTGCTTTAACATGCTCGTGCGCGCGTGCTCGCTCGCGCGCCTCGCCGCCGTTTCAATCACCGTCTGCATGCTCGCTATGGACTCCTTGAGCACGTTCACCTCGGATTCTTTGCGCTTCATGAAATCATCTAAGACACTTTTCATGTGTGCGCGTGAATCTCGCTCGACTTCTTGAATGCCCGCTAAACCGCTTTCAAGCGCCTCTAAACGTTCGCACATTGACGTGCTCAACGCGTGAATGGCGTCTATGTTGGAGCTCATCACGCTCTCCTTGCGCGAAATTTTCTCAAACAACTGTGTGGCTTCGGATTTGGCGGCGACTAAGTCACGCGCCATTTGACTCGTGGCTGTTGATAAGCCTTGGTGCGACTTTTCAAATTCACCGAGCAAGTAGTCCTTTTCAGCGGCGGATTTCCTAGTCGCACGCAATTCACTCGTCGTCGCTCCTAAAGTTTCCCTCGTTTCACCGAGTTGTGCCTCAACCCCAGCGTGGTCTTCTTTGAGCTGTAAAAAGTTCTTCTTGGTCTTATCAAACATCCGCGTCACCTTGTCGTGCTCGGCCTGCGTGGAAGCGAGCGCACATTCGAGCTCCTCTGCTCGCCGCCGCGTCGCCATGTGCTCATTCTGCTCGGCGTCGTAGTTGGTCTTGGACATGTACACCCCGTTTTTCTCGCGCGTGGCGTGCAAGTCACTTTGTAGGCGGTCGATTTCCGTTTGTAATTCTTGCAAGAAGACGTTCTTTGGCGTCTTCCCGTTCGTCACGGGTTTATTTTTGATGTTTTTGGCTCGGTGCGCGTATTCGAGCGTACTCAGCGTTTCCTCCACCGAATGTGACGCTGGCGATACGGTGGCAATAACCAACGTTTTACATTTTCCACCGAGCGCATCACGTAGTAAACGCGTGAGTTTACTGTCTCGATAGGGCACGTGCCCGAGCTTATCGACCAAGGCGGTGATGACACGCCCGAGCGCGACGAGAGACTTGTTTATTTCACCCGCTTCTCTCGCGCGCGAATCTTTTGCGCCCGACCTCGAAATGTTCTCACTCCCCGCTAAATCCACCAAGTTCAATTTCCCACATCTAATGAACTCCTCACCATCAGGAGACACGTCTTTGATGTGAACGGTGACGCTAAATACGCTGTGCGAACGACTCGACTGCTTGTTTAACAACGTCTCTTCAGTTCGTCGGCGCGTTGTCCCTCGATTCAACACCGTAAATACCTCTTGCATGCTACGTACGTACACCTCCTCCAACCCTTTCACCGTCACAGCACCTTTACCATCTTCCATCAGCGCGTGCTTCATCTTATTCGAACCATCCGCCTCGAGCGGCGGTCCGAGCAAGTCGGTTATCTCTTCATTGTACAATTCCAAATACGTCACCTTGACGTGGTACTCCAACTCAGCCCGCTCGAGGTACTCAAACACGTGCGACATTGCGCGCGGAATAATTCCCGCCTCGCTACTCAACACATCACACTCCGCATCGTGCGCACCGCTCATCGTATGTGTCTTCCCCGTGCCAGTTTGCCCGTACGCGAACACCGTGCAGTTGTACCCGTCGAGCACGTCCCGCACCATTGGCTTCACCGCCGATTCATACACGCGCTCCTGCGTCGACGTCGGACCAAAAACATCATCAAACGTAAACTCACGATCACCGCTCGATGTTTTCGACTTCCCCGACGCCGTCGCCGTCGTCGTCGACGTCACCTTCGCACTCGAGCTCTCCACGACGAGCGCGCGCGACGCCTCATCGACAGAAATCACTTCAGGAACCTTTTCCGCACGCTCTCGCGCATTCAACGGCCTACATCGCGATCACACACACAAACACACACACACACATCAGTACACGCACTACGCCACATCACGCGCCGCACACCTCACGCCCATCGACGACAAAACTCGCCCATCGTGTGCGTCATCGTTTAAAAAAGTCGTTTGAAAAGCCAACGACACATCCATCCCACGCGCGTGTACGCCGCGTCGCTTGCTCGCAATCGCCTCGTCAACGCACCGACATCGTAGAACGACACTCACGCGCACGCTTTCACGCGTTCGCGCGTCATTCGACGCACTCGCGGGCGCCATGCGGGCGACTAATGTCGTCAAGAGCTACACAAACCAGCGAGTGTTCCCCTCGACTGCAGAGGCAAAAAATGACTGAAACCGATGGGATCAGCGGCATTGACGCGCGCGCATGGGCGCCACGGACCGCACACGCGCGCCTGGACGCGACACGAGTGCGTCTGCGTCGACTGCGCTCGCGCGCGGCGGCGCTGGGGCGACGTCGACGGGGAATAATGGTAGCCATGGCGCGCGAGGTTCGAGTGCGCCGCAGCCCGGTGTGCTGAAAATCAATCCCTTTAAGCGCGCACCGAGCGTTCCAAAGACGTTTGCTGAGGATGCGCGGGGGATGTTACGACGAGCGATAGTTGCGGTGCAAGAACAGCGCGCGACGGAGGTGAGTTACGAGACGCTGTACCGTGCGGTGGAGAATTTATGCGTGCATAAACACGGTGATTCGGCGTACGAGGACTTTAGCTCTGGGGCAAACGCGCGCGCGCGTGAGGTTCTGCGCGCGCTCGATGGGCACACGATTGGTGATAATGAAGTCCTGTTGGCGAATTTTGATCGCGCGTTCGGGGAGTACTGCGCGCAGGCGTTGACGTTGCGGTCGATCTTTTTGTATTTGGACCGAGCGGTGGCGCACGGGGCGAGCGGCTCGGGACGGCTTTCGCTGTGGGATTTGTCATTGAAATTGTTTCATGATCACTTGGAGAAGTGCCAGGGGGTTAAAACACGCGTCGTGCGTGGGTTGCTACATGCGATTGAGCGCGAACGGGTTGGGGAGCATATTGATAGAGCGTTGGCGAAGCGCGCGTTGCGGGCGTTGCACGCGCTCGGGGTGTACGGCGAGGCGTTTGAAAAGGTGTTCATCGAGGCGAGTCAGGAGTTTTATCGCAAGGAAGGGAACGAATATAGCGCACAAACGGATGTGTCGGACTATTTGAAGCACTGCGAACGGCGGTTGAGTGAGGAATCGGAGCGGTGTACGAATTACTTGGACGCGAGCACGGCTCGGGGGTTAATGCGCGCGTGCGAACAAGGGTTGATTGAGGCGCACATCGGGGATATTTTGGATAAAGGATTCGTCGATTTAATGCGTCAACATAGAATTGATGATTTGCACCGCTTGCACAAATTGCTTGCGCGTATGGATGGTCTAGACCGCTTGTGTCGCGCGTTTGTGACATACTTGAAGCAGCAAGGTACCGCCATCGTCAAGGATGAAGAAAACGACAAGGACATGGTTGAACGACTGCTGGCGATGAAAACCGCGGTGGATGAAATCGTTACAAATGCTTTTGGTCGCACCGCCGCGGATGGGTCGAATGACATCTTTATCAACGGGGTCAAGGAGTCATTTGAGTCGTTTATAAACTGTCGCCAAAACGTCCCTGCGCAGCTCATCGCAAAGTACATCGACTCCAAATTAAAGACTGGAAACAAGGGCGCTACTGAAGAAGAACTAGAAGTCACGCTTGATAAGGCGTTGATGATTTTCCGCTACATTAGCGGTAAAGATGTTTTCGAGGGCTTTTACAAACGAGAACTTGCCAAGCGCTTGTTGCACGGAAAGAGTGCATCCATCGACGCCGAGAAATCAATGATTAGCAAGTTAAAGGCAGAGTGTGGCAGTCAATACACGCAACAACTCGAGATGATGTTCAAAGATATCGACATGAGTCGAGAAATTATGCACGCGTTCAGGCAATCCATCGAGGAAAATCCGGCGTTGCCAAAGGGAATCGAGATGAATGTCAACGTCATCACTTCAGGGAGCTGGCCGCAGTACTCCACCGTTGACGTCAAGCTCCCAGAGCAGCTCGCTATGTTGCAAGAAAACTTTCAAGAATTTTATTTGAACAAGCACTCGGGGCGAAAACTGACGTGGCAAAACTCACAAGGACAATGCGTGGTGAAGGCGCAATTTGCCAACGGCCCAAAGGAGCTCTTCGTGACGCTCTTTTCGTGCGTGGTCTTGATGCAGTTCAACGCCAAGCCGACGTTGACGTATAAGGAGATCGCCTCAGAAAGTGGTTTGGAAGAAAAGCAACTCAAGCACACGTTACAATCGTTGGCGTGCGGGAAAACGCGCATTTTGAATAAAGAGCCAAAATCCCGCGAAGTGAACGACGACGACGTCTTTGAAGTCAACTCTGCGCTGAGCGAACGCCACTTTAGAATCAAGATCAACTCGATTCAAGTCAAAGAGCAAGCCGAAGAAAACAAGCAAACATTAGAGAAAATCTTTGCCGGTCGAGAGCATCAGTGTGATGCCGCCATCGTGCGCATCATGAAGACCCGCAAGACGCTCTCCCACGCCTTGCTCGTATCGGAACTCTTGGCGCAGTTGAAATTTCCAACCAAGCCGAGCGACTTGAAGAAGCGCATCGAAAGTTTGATTGAACGCGAGTACATCGAGCGCGATAGAGATGATCCACAAAAGTACAACTACTTAGCTTAGACAACGAGATGTTAATTTACACCATTCGTATTCATTCTTTTCCTCGCTCGTTTCGCGCGCGTAAAATTTGAAAAATGTCTCGTGGGTGCTCGGTTTTCACCACAACGCCACGCGCACCGTCGCTCGCCATGGATTTCGACGACGACATCGATGACGAAGCGTTAGCCAACTTCGATTTAAACGCCGCGACGGCCAAGTCATCGCTAGCGATGCGTCGCGCGTGCGGTAAAGACGCCGATGCGTCGCCGGTTGCGCTCAAACGACGAAAGGTGGAGCAGCTCGAGACGCACACCGGCGCTCACGCCAGCGCCGGTGATGCCTCCGCGTTGGATGCGTCGCTGCGAAAGTATTATGGATTGTCGTTTCGTCCTGGCCAGCGCGAAGTGATCACCGCCGCGCTCGCCGGGCGAGATACTTGTGTGTTTTGGAGCACCGGGAGCGGCAAGTCGTTGTGCTACTCTCTCGCGGCTTTACATTCCGGCAAAATCTCTGTCGTCGTCTCGCCGCTTATTTCGCTCATGAACGATCAGTGCATTGGATTGAATAATACCGTCGGCGCGGTGTGCGGGAAAGACGTCGCGGTGTTTTTGGGGTCGGCGCAGATGGACGCGCACGCGGAGCGTCGCGTATTTGAAGGCGAGTATAAAATTGTCTTTGTGACGCCAGAGAAGTTGACGGCGTCGACGTCGTTCATTAATGGATTGAAGCGCATGGTGGAGCAAGATGATTCTATTGGCTTGCTTGCGATTGATGAGGCGCATTGCATTTCGAGTTGGGGGCATGATTTTAGACAGAGTTATACGCAGTTGAACATGTTGCGTGAGCAGTTGCCGACTGTGCCAATCATGGCGTTGACAGCGACGGCGGTGAATTTTGTTCGAAACGATATCATGAAGATTCTTGGGCTGAATAATCCATTTGTGGCGTCGAATTCTGTCGATAGACCAAACTTGCGTATTTCAGTAACGCGCAAGGTGGATTTTGGCAAGGATTTGCAACTAATTTACGAACAAATCGGCGGTCGCGACGGAGCGGTGCCGACGATTGTGTATTGCGCGACGATTGCTGAGGTTGTAAAGTTGTGCGGAGCGTTGAAGCAGCGTCTTGGCGATTCAGTGGTGCAAATGTATCACGGATCCATGCCCAATGAAGATCGTCGTGAATCACACTTGGCATTTCTTACTTCGCGCTCGCCCGTCATTGTCGCTACGACGGCGTTTGGCATGGGGATCGATAAGGGCGACGTTCGCCGCATCATACACCACGGCGCGCCGAAGACTATGGAGGAGTACTACCAGCAAATTGGTCGCGCCGGGCGCGATGGCATGGATTCTAATGTCACGCTCATGTTCGCCGACAACGACTTTACGAGATACTCGTCTGATTTCTACACCAAAGACTTAACTCCAGAAGCCGCGCGCACGCAGCAAAATTCAACAGACATGCTGAAGGCTTTTGTGAACGATAGAGAGACGTGTCGACGCGTGCTCATCATGCGTCACTTCGAAGAGAAACCTCCGTTTACTAGATGTGACGCATCGTGTGACAACTGCGCTCGAAGCGCGCTCGGCCAAGATGTTTTGCGACGAAATTTCGCCATCGAAGCGCGGCCGATATTTCTCACGTTGAAATTCGCGGGTGGGAGCATGACGATGACAAAGTTTCTTCGTACGATCACGAACTCAAAAGAGAGCGAACCGCTAGCGCCGTGGCAGCGAGAGGCGATAAATGCCGCACTATTAGCCGCCAAGAACCACACGCCGGGATCGACGTCGACGGAATTTTTCAAAGAAATGATGGCCATCTTATCGCAGACGGGATTAGTTTCGGAACGAATTGTCAAAGGTGGGTACAGTACGTATTCTGTGTACGCTTTAACTAGCGATGCGCAGCAATTCTGCACGCAGTCTCCGCCAGCGTTAATCTTGCCTACACCCGAAACGGTGATGAACGCTGAGCGAGAATTAAAAGATAAGCTCGACGCCATCAAGAAAAAGTTGTTCGATGGTGGCGTTGACACTTCGCAAATCCCAGCGCACGAATTAGAGCGCGGAAGTGGTGAAATTATCGACGCTGAACTTGCATGGATGAACAAGTTGGCGTATTATCGCAGCACTGGCAACGAGCGGCGCGCGGATGCGCTCTTGGCACTTCTCAAGAAGATTGAAGCCTGGCGTGATGAACGCGCAGTGGCTCTTGGTATGGCACCCGCTGCCGTGCTCAAATCGTTTCTTTGCAAAAAGATTGCGTACGTACTGCCCCGTTCAGTTGAAGCGTTGCGCACTGTCGGCGTGCGGGTCACTGGCGTCGAAGAACTATCCAAGGTCATCAACGACGCGGCTGAAGAATTTTTGCCGCCACCTGCCTCTGTAAACGCTTCAGGTAACGAATTGCGTTTCGGCACGATTACACCGCGCGAGCCCTGGGCATTTGCCGTGTACAAGCCGCGCAAGGCGCCGAAAGCGGCGGGCGGAGGTATATTGAAACCAAATTGGGAATATAGCTACGATCGCTTCACCGCCGGTGAGCACATCGAAGCGATTGCGTTGACGCAACCAAATGACAAAGCTATTCAACCCGCCACGGTTTTCGGCCACTTGATGGAGGCGTTGCAACACGGCAAGACGGTGGACCTCGACCGCGCCTTTGCCAGCCTTCAGCCCGAGCACAGGCTCACCACGGAAGACTGCCAGCGTTTCGCCGAACGACAAGCATCCCTCGGATTTGACGTTCGTACTTCACCAGAGTACGCCGCCAAAGACTTCGCTCAGGGTCTCGTTCCAGACATCCCGAGCGCCGACAAGCCTCCCGAAGTGCGCGCGCTCGAAGCCGCGGTGTACGGCAAAATCCGCACCTGGGTTGCCCTTCGCCGGTGCGGTGCGCTTTAATCGCTCTAGTATCGTATCGTCATTCTTGTAAATCACACGCATTGTTTATCACACGAGCATCCCACGCCCTTGGGTCGACGTAATCAACAACAGCCGCGGGTGAGTTTGAATTGCGCAAAAAAAAGGCGCGAAAAAAGGCGCGAAAACGGCATTCCGCACCACACGTATCCGACGATGACAATCACGAACGCCTTCGAACTCGAGCGCGCCGCGCGCATCGAAGCCAATAAAGCGCGCATGGCTGCCATGGGCATCACAACCTTGGCGTCTAACCTCGCCGCCGTCGCCGCCGTGGCGAAAAAGACTCAGGTGCGTTGCGATGTCAGTGCAGTTTTTGCATTGGTACCGATCGCGCGCGTGTTCCGCCGCGCATTCGCCCGAGATTACGTCTCTCGCATGACGCATGCACTGATTGCGTACTGACGTTGTATTTTGTTCGTTCTATGTACCTTTAATTGATGCGCAGACGCCGCGTAAGCGTCCGGTGAGAGAAATCTTACCAGACACCGAGCGCCGACGATCCTCGCGCGACGTGAAAAAGGTGGATTACTTTGGTATGGATGAGCCCGGGTGTGAGGCTGGAGACCGTCGTGTGCGCGCGCCGCGAGTCGTACGCGCACCGAGCAACGCGCCGCGAGCGGTGTTTTCAGTCGGTGGGCGAGTGTACGATAGCGAGCTCGGGGTGACGTGTCACTGGTGTCGTCAAAAGACTGTCGAGACGCATGTGACGTGCACGGGCGCTGGATGCTCCGGCGCGCGTTTGCCCTTGGCGTTCTGCGGCATGTGCTTGAGCAACCGTCACGGTGAGGATATTGATGACGCCGTGGCGAGTGGATGCTGGGAATGTCCGCGATGCCGTGGGTCGTGCGGGGATGGGTGCGTGACGTGCTGCAACTGTGGTCCGTGCCGTAAAAAGGCGGGATTAACGCCGACGCACCAGATGATTCAGCTCGCGCGCGCGCACGGTTTTGATAACGTGCACGATTACTTGGTGCATCGCGAGACTGGTGAAGACGCGGAGACGATTGCGGAGCGCAAGTTGACGTTTCGGTGGGGTAAATGGTTGCGCGATGACTTTTGCCGACCCGTGGCTGACAAAGAAGAAGAAGAAGAACAAGAGCAGGTCGTTGCCTTGTCGAGTGCCGATGAAGAAAGCGCGCGAGATGTGTCTTCCAGTGAAAACGCGACACCAGCGGAATCAGAATCGGATGACGCTGAGTACATGGTGGTGCACCGCACGCCGAAGAAGCGCCGCGTGGCCCCATCGACCCCGAGTACGTCGTCGCCCAATGTCGGCACGCCAGCCCAAGGCGGAGGCTCTTCTCGCACTAGTCCACGTCAAAAGCTCAAATCCTCAGTGGCAAGGAAATCAGTCGCAAGCAAGCCGACAAAGTCTGTTCCGGTGCCCGCTCCGATTGCCGGTGATGATATTTATGAGTTTGAAGCCATCTTAGATCGCCGAAAGCGCGGTCGTGGTGAGCAACTCCTCATCAAGTGGCGTGGATTTGACGAATCCCAAGCCACGTGGGAACCGGCGACGAACATCATCGCCAATGCGTAAGTGTACGCATATATACAGTACGATACGATATACATTATCGAGCGTCTCCGGCGCTCTCAACACTGAGAGCTCTGCTCGAGGCTCGAGCGCCTCCTATACCATCACTATTACGATGTCAATGACACACATACACGCTCAGCAAAACAAACGAAAATTGCACATCTCACATACAGAAATCCACCCAGCGTTACACGAACGACATTCATACCCGACGTTTCGGCATGAAGGCGCGATTCCTAACAGTAATCCACAGAGCAGTATATACTCACGAGCTCCATTCCCCGACTCGTGCGTATACGTGATCATCTACCACCGCGCGCGCGACTCTCGAACCAACGAGTGCGCGTGCGAACGTTTGCGCCGCCGCGTACATCGCTATCGCGTGCGCGCGCGCGTGAACAGTACGCACAATGCCCGCTGAAAAGGAGCGCGAGTTCGGTAAATTCGATTGCGTATACCATGATCCCGACGCGCGTACGCCCGTGATGGGTAAACTCAGCGTGTTTGAGACTGCATTGCTGTTCAGTGGTGATATATTCGGCGTCGCATTGAGTGGATCGTCGATGAAAGTCAAGTTAAGGGACGTGGCTACGCTTCGCGCGGAGAGTCGATTGTCGCTCGTCGTGGAACGCGCAAACGGGAAGACTTTATCGCTGAGCTTTACCAATAGCGCCCCGGCTTTTGATTGCTTGGTGAAAAGTTGGAATTTAACGCAACCTAATGCGGATGAGCGCGTGGCGACGGGTCCTGGGAAGGATAAGAAGACGTCTAAAGGCGACGGACGGGCGAGCGGTGGGCTGGCGGAGATGGTGCAAGAGTATCGAGAAAGCGCTGAGAAGAAACTGCAGAGTTTCGTCGCGGAATTAAGCTTGCTCGGGGCGAAACCTAAACCTGCACCGCGGTTGCCGGTGATCGACGTCGAAGACGAAGTGTCGAGGTGCTTGTTTGTTCGCGTGGTCAAGGCAACTGACGTACTGGCGATGGACAGCGGCGGGACGTCAGATCCATTCACATCTGTACGCTATCGCGGTTTGGAGTCGACGACGAAAACTATTTACGAAACGCTCAACCCTGAATGGGACGAGGTGTTTACTTTTAGAGTTCCGCCGAATAAGATCAGCCTAGATGAGACGGATGCGCTGGAGTTTCACTTGTTTGACAGAGACGTGGCGTTGAACGACTTTATTGGATACACAAAGCTCGACTTGACGGGCACGAAAGTCTACGGAACTCGTCGCACGCGCAGTGTGCTCAAACTAGGACCGTTGCCGAAAGACCAGCAGCCAGACTTTTTCGACGTCAATCACTTGAAGGAGAAATTGATGTTTTGGGAAGGCGAACGAACCATCACGGGAACAGTTGAAGTCGAGTACTGGCTCGGTAACCGCCACGACGAAGAATACCGAGTGGCCGGGGTTCCAGTCTTGCGCAAGCCTGACCCAAAGTCCGGGGAAGCGATCAATCACTTTTGCGATCCTGTCTCGGCGTTGCTGCGCGTTGAAGTTAAGGCTGGCAGAAACATCATCAACTTGGACGATGACGACGGGAGCGATCCATACGTCGAAGTCATTCTCGTGCAGCCTGATGGAACAGAGCACAAACAACAAACGCACTATATTGATGATGCCACGGACCCTGAATGGAATCGCACGTTCAACTTTATCGCTGCTAAGCCGTATAGCTCAGAGTTGATTTTCCGCATGTACGACTACGACGGCGCAACGAGCTATGACGATTTAATTGGTGAGGTTAAAATCCCAATTAGCAAGCTCAAGCTTCATACGGGAATTGGGCAAGCACCTGAACGCGAATGGCACACGCTACTGGATGCCGAAGGCAAGGATGCTGACGCTGAAGGTACAAAGTATGGCGATCTTCAAATACGTGCCTATTTGGATGAAGAATACTTTGAGCACTTACACGGAGGAAACACAAGTAAAGCTGTCGGACGTTTAACAGTTGATGTTTTGGAAGGGATTGATTTAGTAGAGCCGCAAGACACGTTCGTGATGGTAAAGACTGGCCCATACTGGTCTCGTTTGCCAGACAAAACAGCCGATGCGAATCCGCAATGGAACATTCGGCTTCGATATCCCATCATGGAACCCAGCGATCCAGTCACCGTGGGCTTATTTAGTTTGTCAAAAGGCACGATGATTGGACGAATCAAAGTGATTCTATCTACTCTGGACGATGGCTTGCGCTACGAGGACGACTTCCCGCTCAAAATGATGAAGGGTGGCGTCGTCGAAACGGTTGGGAAGTTGCGCGCGTCGTTCACGTTCAAGCACAAGTCTGGTACCGTGTTGGCATACAGATACGCGCAACCAGTTCTTCCAGACAAGTGGTACCTCCAACCGCTCACTGAAATCGAGCGCAGGCAGATGATGAAGGCGCATTCGTCTATGATCATGAAGCGTCTTTACAACTCGAATCCGTCAATTCCAGAATCTGTGTCGAAAGAATTGCTCGACTTTTCAAAACAAGAAGTGAGCATCAAGGGTATTAAAAGTTCCATCGCTCGCATCGAGCGCGTTGTGACTAATCTCACGTCCGTGGGTGATAACTTTTCATACGTTTTCAGTTGGGAATCCATTCCTTTGACAGCGTTTGCGCAGCTGGTCATGGTGTTTGTCATTCATCATCCGAACACCTTTCTTCCCATGATCCTCTTGAGCATCGTGTTCCAATCGCTCATGCGGTTTCCATCTCGCCACCAGCGCGTGCTCGAGCGGTGCGTTCCGGATAACTGGCTATCTGTTGGCATGGCGTTCGCCCCCGAGTCTGCAGAGGAGCTTGAAATCAAGCGTCAAGCGGAAGAAGCCGAAAGAAAACGTCTCGAAGAGGAGCGCAAACGCCAAGCTGAGAGAGAAAAAGAGAGGCGAAAAGAAGAAGCTGAAGCTAAAGCAATCGAGATGAAAGAAAAAGAGGAAAAGAAAGAAAAACAAGCGTTTACGTTTGAATCTCTCAACCCGCTCGCGGCGTTGCAACGTCAAATGGATGAAATTTCACACATGATTCAAGACGCGCAAGTAGTGTTAGACGACGCCGCGGGCGTTCTCGAACGCATCGCATGCATTTTGGATTGGGACGAGCCACGTATCACTGCATGCGTCGTGCTCGCGCTCGTGATTATCGCATGGGCGTTGATTTTCATTGACGTCGTCGTGCGATTCATGACCAACATCGTCCTCGGCGTCTTCATGAAAACCTTTTTCACCATCTTTTCCCCGAGAACCATAAAATGGTCGATTTCCGCAGGTTTCTTATTCACCATGCGTCATCCCGCAATCTTACCCGATGCCGCCACGGCGGCTATCGAAGAAGACAAAGCTGCGCGTAAAGCCGCGCTCGCCTCCGCCAGTTCCTCTGGCGCCGCCAGCGCCGACGCCCAAGACCAATCCGATGAACAAAAAGCATCGCTCATGGACCCGCGTCCATTACCACCACTCAATGTGTTCTATCGAATCCCAACCTCCGCGACGCGAATCTTGTAATATTATCATCAAAGCACGCTACGTGAAACCGGTTCTCTCTCTTCTGTCTGCTCTTGTCTTGAAAAAGTTCCGTGGGGAGTCCACCCCCCGACTTCCTGTTCATGACTGGTCAATTTTCTAATGGTTTTCTCCAAAGGAGTTGACCAGAAAATCACTCTCACGCCGCCACTTCCACGCGCGGTCGCCACGCGATCGACGTCCGCACGCGCACCGTTCGCGCAAACACTCGCGAACGTTTCTTTCCCACCCGTCTCGCGCAACGCGTCGCCGTTGACGCGCGCGCACGTCGAGGCTGGCGCGCGCGACACAGGTGTCTGGCGCCGCCATCGGATCGACGCGCGGGCGCGCCCGTGAACGCTTCGTCAGCGCCGTGAACGCGGCTGCGTAGCGCGTGGAACGTAGACGGTGATATTCGTCGTGTGTGTGCGCGAGTGAGGCGCGAGCGCGACGCGGAGGATGCGGGCGCACGGGGGTGATGACGCGCCAGCGGGTCTGGATTTTGAGTTTTCACAGGTTTTCGGCGAACGCGCGGCTGGAGAGGAGGTACAGGATGCAGACATTATATCCGCGGTGGAATTTAACGTGACTGGTGAGAAATTAGCGACGGGTGATCGTGGAGGGCGGGTGGTGCTGTTTGAGCGCATACATCACTCGAAGAGCGCAATCGAGGAGCTACGGTCGAGGTTTTACGAGAGCGGCGTCGGCGGGGCGGATGGGAGCGATGTTCGTCCGCCAGCGATGTTTAGTGGGAGGAAAGAACCTGTGGAATATAGGTATTTGACAGAGTTTCAGTCGCACGAGCCAGAGTTTGATTATCTCAAGTCGCTGGAGATTGAAGAGAAGATTAACACGCTCCGGTGGTGCAACCAAGGCGCCAACGACGCAAACTTTGTGTTGTCGACAAACGATAAGACGATCAAGTTGTGGAAGGTTTATGAAAAGCACTTAGAGTGTGTCAGTGGGTTCAACGTAGATAGAGGAGAGGGGGGTGGATTTAGACGTATGAATGGCGGCGGAGCAAGTAGCGCTCCAGATGTGACGGCACAAACGCAGCACAACGGCACACTGAAATTTCCATCAGTCGTGCGAGGGGAGAGTGTGTTCACGGCGCGTAATAGGCGTGTATACGCTAACGCACACGCCTATCATATCAATTCTTTGAGCGTGAATAGTGACGGCGAGACTTTTATCAGCGCCGATGACTTACGCATCAACTTGTGGCACTTGGAGAGTTCGCAACAAAGTTTCAACATTGTCGATATCAAGCCGACAAACATGGAGGATTTGAGCGAAGTCATTACCGCGGCTGAATTCCATCCGACGCACTGCAATTACTTGGCGTATTCATCGAGCAAGGGTACGATTCGTTTGACAGATTTGCGACAGCACGCTGTGTGCGACTCGTACGCCAAGCTGTTTGAGCTTCCTGAGCCGGCTGAGAAGAGAAGTTTCTTTTCAGAAATCATAGCCAGCATCAGTGACATCAAGTTTAGCAGAGACGGTCGATACATCTTGTCGCGAGATTATCTCACCATGAAACTCTGGGACATTAACATGGACAGAGCCCCGGTGGCGACGGTAAACGTGCACGACCACTTGCGACCAAAGTTATGCGACTTGTACGAAAATGATTCGATTTTCGACAAATTCCAGTGCTGCGTCAGCAACGACGGCTCGAACATCGCAACTGGCTCGTATGGTAACGTGTTCAAAAGTTTCAATACCGCCGCGGATGATAACGGTGCGAGCGGCGCCACGTTTGAAGTTTCAAAAGACCCGAGTGGTAAATCCCGCGGCGCCACCTCTGCCGTCAAAACACCCCAACGCAATAGAATGGATTACACCACTACGACCGGTTCCAGCAACAGCATCACCGCTAACGACGTATTCAGCTTATCCCCGGCGGATTTTGCTGCGGGTAAAATTCTTCACATGGCGTGGCATCCGAGCGAAAACATAGTCGCCACCGCCGCCGCCAACTCCCTCTATTTCTACAACGCCGCGTGATTGTTTGTTGTAATTAAATCGCATTCGCAACAGCAATACCACGAAAGCTTACGACGCACACGCAACATCGGAAAATTTCGGAACTTTTTATTCCTTCTCTTATTCCTTCTCGGAGACGCGAACGACAGAGAACCTGAAACCCTCAAAACTCCGCACGCTTTTGCGCGCGCATCGTCGTCGTACGCGCCCGACACCGCACCCGCGCACGCACGCGCCCCACATACATCCCACCGTCGCGCGTGGAGTCCAACCTAGCCCTCCGTCGACGTCGTTTCAAGCCATCATGTCGTCCGCGGCTGTGAACCACGCCTCGATGCACAGCTCCATCGCGGAAATGAATGCCGTCATTGGCTACGACGCGGTCATCGTGTGCACATCCAACGCCGCGCAAGAGTCATATTGGCAAACGAGGTTGGAACACACGCGCGGTCAGGCGGCGAAAGCTGCGGCGGTGATTGTGTGTGTGCACGAAGACTGGAACGGGGATGGCGCCGGTAACGGGTTGGGGACGCTGTACGCGTACGCGAAAGCGCGCGATAAAGCGAAGAATGCGAGCGAGAGTGTTGACTTGGACGCATTGCTCGCGAGTGGTGGGTCGGTTGGGATGTATCACACCGCTGGGAAGGGCACGCGATTGGCGCCGTTGCCTGGGTCCGAGAATAATAATAAGCCGGGCGTAAAGTTGCCGAGTTTGGTGGATGTGAACGGCGCGACGGAGAATTTGACGATTTTGGAAGCGGTGATTCGCCAGACTGGACGGTACGCGAGCGAACGCGCTGGACGATGCAGTGTGTTTTGGGGTGATCAAATTTTCGTACCATCGGCTGGGCATGGGGCGAGTGGAGCGCATCACGCTGATATTCTCGCAGTCATGGGACCGATGCCGACGGCGGATGAGTGGCGCGAACGCGGTCTCGAAAAGTATGGTTTAATCGCTGTCAACGACACGAATGAAGCTACACAAGTTGAAAAGGTATCTTATGAAACCGCACAAGGGTTGTTGGCGTCTTTCGGGGCGGTGAGCAGCGTCGGTCCATCGCTCGGGTCGTTTTCGTTGTCCGCGCCGATGCTCGCCGGCTTGATGGAAGAGTTTGCGTCTGAAATCGCCGCCAAGCAAGCTAAGATGGATAGCGACCCGCATTTCTGGATGCCATTGACCATGCAGAGCGATGCCTATGTTGGCGTGATGGTCACCAAGGGTGAAACCGAGGCGCAGGCGTCGGCGCACCACGGGCGCATGCAGGCGTTCCGCGCCAAGCTGTTGGGCGCGCATCCAGACAAGGGTATGTTTGGTGCCATTAACGTCGGTTCGGGCTCTTATTGGTGGGACTACGGTTTACTCGCATTGTATTTGAAGAACAATCTGTTAGCGCTGGGTGATGGCGAAGAGTCAAAGGCGTTGCGATTGTACCTCGGCATTCCAGAGGACTCACGTCGCGTAAAAGCCGATGTCAGCGGCGCCGCCGTGGACGCCGCCACCGTCGTGTTGGAGTCTAAGATTGCGTCCGGATCAGTGAGCGCATCTGTACTTTCGCACGTGCGTACGGTGAATGCGGACATTTCCAACTCGCTCCTCGTCAATGTGACGGCGAAGAATATTCGCGCGCACAACTGCGTGGTGTACAACGTTGTGGATGAATCCGACGAAGGTTTAATCTTACCTGACGGCTCGGTGTTCACCAACGTCTTCATCCCCGCCGCCAATGGCAGCGATTCTACCAAACTTGTCATGACGTCGTCAACGTCCACGTGCGGTGGTAAGGTGTTCAAGCAAAAGCTCACGCCAAATCCGTATTCGTTCAACGATGTCTACAAGATGAACGCCGACACCGACGTCGCGGCCGCGTACGCGATGTCCGCCGCCGCCCATCGCGACGCCGCCGGCAAACATTGACATCATATATATACATCATAACCAACAATTAATTTCTCGCACCGAGCACCAAATGTGCGACACATCAAGTCTGTTCCAGGCAACACCGTTGATTTTTTAGATTTGTACTGCGAAATTCTCGTTGTACGTCAATCACTGTCCTCACACCGCGCCGTTTTGCTCGCCACTCGTGCGCCGGCGATCGGCATGTCGTCCAATATTGACGTTAACGTCGACGACGCGTTCGCCCGCGACGCGCCCGACGGTGAAACCCGCGAAACGTTTGGAGAAAAGCTCCAACACCTTTGGGAGAGGCAGCGACAGCGTTGGCGTGAATTCGAATGGACTCGCAAGCACACCAAGATCTCCATCATCGCGTTCGGCGCAGCGTGTGGCATCACCGCTGTGGTTCTCTTATGGGTGTTCGTGGGCACGATTGCGGGGATGGGTACGCTCGGAGGGATCGTTTTTGCGCTGGCGGGCGCGGACGTCGCGCGCGTGATGCGTTCAAGCAAGGGCGCGTTCGGCGATGATTTTCATGAACCAGACGACGATGCTGACGGTGGCACACATGCGTCGTATGGTGCGCTAGATGACACCGCAACGCGCGCGTAGCGCGATTCCGTGATGTGCGCGCTCGAGCTCGAGCTCGGAGCGGACAGAGGAGCCGAAATCAAGCGCCGGTTCGCGGGAACAATAGCCTTTAGCCCTATACACCATATAGCTTGTATGAATATCACATGCATAACGTAATTTAATGCATCGTTTTCGCACCCGTTCGTTCGCGTCGGGTGAGATCGCCACTACGGCGTTATCTGACTCGCGTGCGCGCGATCGACGCCCGCCCTTACGCCTCACTTTGGGCCGCTCGGTGGACGTCACGCGTGTGAACACACACGCGACGCACACACACGTATACTTGCCACTCCACGTCGCTCTACGTCGCTCTACGTCGCTCTACGATATGTTACGCGAGCTCGCAAAGACAATCATCCCTCGCAGCCAGTGGGCCGCATCGTATGTTGATGTGATGCCGACGGCGCGTCACGCCAAAGTTGCCGCGTCTTGGGGTGGCGCCGGGTTGTTCACCGTGTTCTGGCTGATCGGTGATGATAGCTTCTGCTGGCTCAAGAACACCATCGTCGGTGGTCCGGAGGAGGAAGACAAGTAAGTAAGCAAGCGTAGAAGAGGTTTGCATATTGAATTTTAGCCGCGTGAACTTGTTATATGACGAAAGATATGCAATACGACATGAGTGCCATGCGCGCGTGATTGCAGCTTTGAATGTATTTTTATTTGAGAAAACTATCGCGTTTGCGATTGCGCTAGGAGGATGTCGCGGTGACTTTGCGTTGTCGCACGCCGTCGGCGGTGATGTCTGCGCGTTCGCCCACGTCGGCGACTGGATCAATTGAACGCCCTGCGATGGGCGACGCGTGCACTGACGACGGCGCGGGTTGTTCGGTGAAACTCGCCGCACCTTCCTCGGCGAGTTTCTTGAGTATGCTAATCGCAGTAGGGATGATTTTCGCACCCAAGATGGTGAGACCAGGGACGATGCCGAGCTGCATCGCAGAAGCGACGTCGAGTTGGTTGAAAATTGCGCGACCGTATAAAAAGATTGCAGCCAGGCAAAACAACGTCACGGGGTGCGTCAGGAGCCATTTGATTTCGTTCATACCGAGAATGATCAATAGTGCAATCATCCAAATCGGCGCACCGCCCGTGAGCGCGCGTCGCGCCGCCTCCTTGGCCGCCATGGCTTGCGAAACGGCGTACAAAGTATCCGATTCAAATTGTAACCAAAGCGCGCGGCACTCAGCAGGGGACAACACGACATCGTCATCTGACGCACCGTCCCATTCCGTCGGGTATGCGCTCGACACATCGTCATCTTGCGCACTCGTCGCCAAACCATCTTCGCTCGCAAGCACGGGAACATCCTTTGGAATCAACCCATAGAGCGCGGCTTCCATCTCTTTAATCGCAGCTTCATCCCCAGCCTTGGTGGCGTCTTCCCCGAGTCTCGACACCGCGAGGAGTGCGAGTACTCGCAGTGCCTCTCGTTGCGCTTTGCGGTTAATGGCCGCGACGTCATCCAATGGACGCCAAATTCGAGGCAAACCTTTGGAATCTTTTGAAAACACGCGCGCAAACGCCTGCTTCATGTGCGCCATCGCGCCGCTCGCAGCATCGCGCGCTTTGGCGTCAACAACCTCCGTAATACGGTCACGCATATTTTCATGCACGCGCTTGAGCTCTTCTGTATCGGGATCAAACTCGTTCACGGCTTGTAAGACTTCTTTTTCCCACTTCTCTGCGGCGGCGACGCGCAGCTGTCGAAGGTTGGCCCACATGTCGCGCGGCGCTTCTTCGAGAATTCCAATAGCCTGCGCGCTCACGCCGCGTTCCATCGCGCGTTCGACGGCATGAATGGTCAAATTCATGCGCTCTCGACGCAAGTTATCGACAATCATGTCCACAGCCTTACGGAACTCCTTAGTTTCCTCGACGACAAAGTCTGCCCAGGCGAGGTCATCCGCTGGAAGCGCGTCTTCGAGCTTATCTTCCCATTGCGCGTCAAGTTTTTCGTACGACGCTTTGATGTGCGCCGCGAACAACACGCGATCAGTAGATTTCTTCTTTAACGCATACGCTGCGGCGGCGTCACCGAGCGTAGAGTTTACTTCGTGCACGAACGCTTCGATAATTTCGACGCGGACGTGCTCCAAATGCGCCGCCGCGACTTCAGAAAGCGCCTTGGCGACGCGCACTTGTAAATCCATTCTCTTCGCCTCCCGAACCGCCTTGTCGAAATACTTGGCTTCATCGTCGTATGGCTTGACCGCCACGTCTGTCAAAGCGACCATTTTCTTACCAAGTTGGGAAATCTTCCCCGCCGTGGCGCCCGCGTGCAACTCTGCGAGCTCTGGCGCGTCAACAACTTTCGCGAGCGCTGCGTCGGCAATTTCCTCACATCGCACCGTAGCCACCATAATCTTGTGCGCAGGTAAATCCAAATCCTTATTCGCCTTTACCGCATTCCAAACCTCACGCATGGACACGCTCAAGCCAGAAATCGGCACTCCAGTGCTCGGCGATTTCAAACTCTCGGCGTCGCTCGCTGGAGCGTCGAATCGCTCGCGCAGCGCCTTCGCCTCTGTTTCAAATTTCTCCCGTTCATGTTCATAATGCGGCAATGAGGTAAACTTCAAGTCAAACAATGTCGATATATCCGTATCTGCATACCGCTCCGGCTTAGTGATCCCTCGCCAAATCGTATCTAAATCCGCGCGCAACGCCTCCACCAATCGCTCAAACGGCGTCTTTGACCTGTCCCGAATCACAAATACCAACATCGTTCTCCGTTCCGGCGAAAACACTTTGAGATTCACCTCAAATATCGTCCTCAACAACGGTTTCCCACTCGCCTGCTCGCGTCCAATGTCGTTACACCACATGTTCACCATTAAAACATCTGCGCTCGCCATCGCAAACAACGCCGTTTGCTTCTCAAACGCCGTGTCCTCCTCCCCTCTCTCGCGCCCATCCGTGCCTTCCAAGTCCATCACCAGCGTCGGCGTGTGCATCAAAGGCGACTTGGACATCCACACCCCTTGCGTGGTTTGCGACCGCCCCAGCGCGTCATCCATCTCTTTAAACGTCGTCCCGAATGCGTGATTCATGAGAGTAGATTTGCCGCTCGACTGCGGGCCCATAATGGCGACGATCTGGTACTCCCCCGACGCATCTATCCCGCGCGCAACGTTCGTGATGTTATCTTCGATGTACTCACCGTCAAAGTTGACGATTTGCGTCGCCATGTCGGCGGCGTCGGCGGCTAATGCGTTCGTTGCGACCAACAGTCACACGGGTGCGCAAATTCCACACCTCGCTAATTCAGCGTCGGCCTCTTCGTCGCGTCGCGCGCGCAGAGACACGCAACGCGTAGGTTGATGCTCGAGACGCACGCGTCTGCGTGCGCGCGCGCGTGCGGTGTCGCGTGCGGCGAGTTGTGCGGTGTGCGCTCGAGATTACTTCAGTACCCGCACATCCTCGCGCGCGCATCGTCGCCGTCGTCATCGTCGTCATCGCTCGCGCGCTCGTGCGAGACGTCTCGCGCAAAGGTTATTACAAGCGCTCGCGTGCGTGTTCACGTCGACGGCGTGCTTAGTCGCGCGGTGTGCGTCGCGTCATGCGTGCGATGACGATGACGTTGTCAACATCGCGCGGCAGCGCGTCCGCATCGCTGCGTCCGCAGTCGCGCGCGTGTGCGGTGCGACATGCGACGCGTGCGCGGTTCACATCGTCGCGTTTGCGCGCCGCGAGCGGCGAAAGCGTCGGCGAAAGCGAACCGTTCGTCTTTTATAAAGACCCCTCGCGTCTCGCCATCGCCGCGGCGTGGCTTGGTTTGGGTAGTTTTGCCGCGCTCGGTGCGCCGAGCGGGACGGCGGCGTTTGATATGGAGTTGGTGACGTCGTTGATTAGCGCGCCGTTTTCTGGGTCGGTGAACCCGCTGTTTGAGTCGTTGTTTAATTCGTTGGGCATCGTCCCGGCCACGTACGCGTGCTTGCTCATGCCTGGTGCAAAGGATCAAAAGCCATTGCCCGCGGCGCTGTGCATCGGTGCGTCATTCGCGCTTGGATTTTTCGCGCTCGGGCCGTACTTAATCACGCGAGCGCCGCGACCGGCGCCGGTGGCGAAATCGTCGCTCGGCTTTGTGACGAGAAACGTATGGGAGAGCAAGCTCAATGCGGTGGCGCTGACGGCGTTCGCGATATGGTTGGGGTACTACGGTGTGTCTAATTTATCACCAGAAAACATTGCCGGATTTGCGGCGTTATTCAAGGAGCAATCGATGTTGGCATGCGTCTCGACGTGTGATCTGTTTGTGCTCTCGCTCGCGATGTCTGGAGCAATAAAGGAAGACATGCAACGCCGAAACGTCGACCCGACGAACGCCGTTGCGTTCGCATCGCTTCCAGTGCTCGGTCCGGTGTTGTGGCTATTGACGCGCCCGGCGCTCGAAGAATAGCGGCGCGAGATTAAAATTCTTTTCATCAATATTTATTGTACTGTATTCTTCGTAGGCGCGCCACCGCCCCTCTTCCTCAACAAGACGTCAAATATGCGCACGCTCGCGAAACTTTTCGCGCGCGCCGCTCGCTCGAGGTCGCCAAAGGTTCATTTGACGTCACATCACCGCGTCAATCGCGCCATGAGTGCCGCGGCGGCTGGTGCCAACGACGCAAAGTTCACCTTTGACGCCGCGCAAGCAGAGTACTATGAGCACACGCTCACAAAAGGTATCTTTTTACCCTGGGCATCGAAGTTATTCGACGTCAGCCGACCTGCGATTGGCGATAACATCCTAGACGTCGCCACGGGCACTGGTGTCGTCGCCATAGAGTGCGCGAAGACGATAGGGGAATCGGTAGGTGACGCGAGAGGCGCGCGTAGCTCAAGCGCGAGGCGCGCGCATACTATACGTTCGCACATGCGCACGACGCGCGATATGTTGGTTTATATATTATTACAATCTCTCGAGACTGACCACGCGGGGTGTTCGTGTATACAGGGTAAGGTGCTCGCCGTGGACTCATCCGCGGGCATGCTTGCTCGCGCCAAGGCCAAGGCTCCGGAACCGGGAGCAGGTACGATTTCATGGCTCGAAGCCGATGCGACGGCAATGACCCTGCCAATCGAAAGTTTTGATCGTGCGTACTGTCAGCAAGGGTTACAGTTCATGCCCAATCCCACGGAGGCTATGAAGCGCGTATTAAAGGCGCTCAAGCCGGGTGGACATTTCACGTGCGCCGTGTGGTCTCCAGCGACGGAGAAATCCAACGTCATCATGTACCATCTCGGACAGGCATTGATGGATGTCGGACGTGCGCGTTGGTTTGATGTCGCGGTGAAGCCAATGTCATGGAGCACGACTACCGATGGCGCCGGCTATACGAAATTAGAAGACGCGCTCATCGCCGCTGGCTTTACCAATCCAGATGTCTGCGTCGAGGATGGCGTCTTCGAATTCGCCGACATGGACACCGCGGTGGCGATCGCCAAAGTAGGACCATACGGTGCCGAACTCGTCGAAGACATCGAACTTTGGGACGCATTCGCTGAAAACTTTGCGAATCGTTTACGACCGTACGTCCAACCAGACGGCAGCGTCGTCACTCCCGCGCGTTCGTACGTCGGCCACGGCGTCGCGCCCTGGAACTAGCGCACCCACCGCATAGCAGTTTCGCGTACCAGTATTATTTATGTTTTTATTCAATTCTCATTGTCTTTCGCGACGTTCGCTCGCGCTAAGTCGTCGTCATACTCAAATGTCTCTTCAGTTCACCTGAGAATGACGAGCAAAAAAAGTGTCGTAAAACTGCCGTTGGCCTCGGTGTCCCGCGCACATCCGCACACGACGACGCATAGCGACGCCGTGAACCGCGCTCGCACGCGTGAAACGTTCAAACACATCGCACGCATCGTTCTTCGCGCGCGTGTCGTCCACGAACGCCCGTCGCGCGCGCCATGTACATTGAAGAAGTCTGCATCGATGGCTTCAAGTCGTACGCCAAGCGTACCGTCATCAGCGGCTTTGACGATCAATTCAACGCGATCACGGGCTTGAATGGCTCGGGAAAGTCGAATGTGTTGGATAGTATTTGTTTCGTGCTCGGGATTACGAATTTGAGTCACGTACGTGTGTGTTTGTGTGTGTGACGACGGGGAAGATGGGTGTGAGGGGAACAACCGACGCGCGCTCAACCGCTGGAGCAAACGCATCGCGTGACATGTCGGCGAGTGCTCGCGCACGTGCGCACGCGATGAATGGTGTATCTGACGAATACGATGTTTTGTGTTTTCTTAACCCATCGCACAGGTTCGCGCGGCGAGTTTGCAAGAATTGGTGTACAAACAAGGCCAAGCGGGCGTCACCAAGGCGAGCGTGAGCGTGACGTTTAACAACGAGGACCGCGCGCGTTCCCCCGTAGGTTACGAACACTGCGACCGCATCACGGTGACGAGACAGATTGTCATCGGTGGTAAAAATAAGTACATGATTAACGGAGCTACGGCGCAACCGACGCGGGTGCAAAACTTATTTCACTCGGTGCAGTTGAACGTCAACAACCCGCATTTTTTAATCATGCAAGGACGCATCACCAAGGTGTTGAACATGAAGCCGCATGAGATTTTGGGGATGCTCGAAGAAGCTGCGGGGACGAGAATGTATGAAAACAAAAAGGATGGCGCGTTGAAGACGTTGGATAAAAAGCAAAGCAAGGTTGATGAGATTGATAAGCTGTTGGAGGAGGAAATTTTGCCGACGATTGAAAAGTTGCGCAAGGAGCGCGGGGACTACATGAAATGGGCCGCGGCGAATGATAATCTCGAACGATTGCGACGATTCTGTATTGCATATGATTTCATGAAGGCTGAACAGGCGGTGAATGATGCCAACGCCGGGACGTCGAGTATTGAGTCGCAAATTGTAGAGGCACAAAACGCGATTAGCGACGCCAACCGCGAGGCGAGCGAATTGGAGCTTCACACTCAACGCTTGCAAGCCGAAAAGGAGGAGCGCATGGGCGCTGAAATGAAAGACTTGGTTACTCGCGTCGACGAGCTGTCAAAGAACTTGGTCAAGGAAACCACGGCGTGGACGAACAAGCAAAGTGAGGTGAAGAGCGAGGAGAAGGCCAAGGCCAAGTTGCTCAAAGTCGCCGCCGACATGGAGAGCGCCGAAGCCAAGCGCGCAGAAAAGGTTGCCGCGCTCGAAGCTGAGGCCGCGGCAGAAGAGATCGAGCTTGCTGAAAAGGTCGCCGCTGCCGACATGGCCGAACGCACGTTGCAAGGTGTGCAGTCTGGCAAGGGAACGGGCGCGGATAAATCGTTGCAGACGCAACTCGCCGACGCCATTGGAGCGCAATCGACGTGCGATGCGGAAGTGAAAGCCGCAGCCTTAAAGATCAAGCACGTCGAAAAGGAGCTCTCGCAAGCTAAGAAGAGCTTGAGTGCCAAAGAAAAGGAGGGAGATAAGCTCACGAAGGAACTCCAAGCGGCTGAGAGCAAGGTTGAGTCTGCGCGCGAATCGCTCGCCAACTTTGGCGGCGCGACGACGGACAAGGCTGCTGAGCTCGAGGCTGCGTGCGCGAGGATCGGTGACGAAGTTCGTGAACGTCAGCAAGAGGTGGATATTTTATCTGCCCAGCTCACGGCGATGAACTTCAAGTTCAAGGATCCCAAGACCAAGTTTGACAGCGAGCACGTCAAGGGCGTCGTGGCCAAGTTGATGAGCGTGAAGAATCCGGCGATGACAACCGCCCTCGACGTCGTGGCTGGTGGTAAGCTCTATCAAGTCGTCACCGACACCGAAGTTACTGGTAAAAAGTTCTTGGAGAACTCTGCCAAGCGCGTGACTATTATTCCGTTGAACAAGATTGCCGGCGTCACGGCGACAGAGCACCAAATTGAAGCGGCGCACCGCGCGAGTAACGGCGACGCCTCGCTCGCTTTGTCTTTCGTCACGTACGAAAAGGACATGGATGCGGTGATGAAATACGTTTTCGGCAAGGCGTTCGTGTGCAAGGACACCACCACGGCTCGCGCAGTGGCGTTTGACCAAAAGGTTCGTCTCAAGTGCGTCACCGTTGAAGGCGACGTCGTCGACCCGAGCGGTACGATTTCTGGCGGTTCGCGCAAGAGCGACAACGTTTTGCAGAAACTTCACGCGTTGCAAAGCGCTGAAGAAGCCTTGGTGAATGCCCAAGCGCGCTCCAAGGCTGCGTTCGAAGCGTCCAAGACAGCCACCAAGGAGGCCAAGGATGCGCAAAAGTTGGAGGATGATTTGGACCGTCACGAACACGCGCTCGCTTTGCTGAAGGAAAAGATGAGCGGTTCCGAAGTCCATCAGCTCACCGAAAAGGTTCGCAAGTTTGAACAAGATCTCGTAGACGCGCAAAACGCCACCACGGCTGCGAAAGCGAAGAAGATTGAAGCCGAGAAGGAGGCCAAGGCGCTCGAGAAGGAGATTAAGGATTTCGAAAAGGAGCGCGACTCGCGTTTGAAGGATGCGGAGCAGGCGTTGAAGGAAGCGCGAGCTGCGGTGACCAAGGCGCGCGCGCACATCAAGGAAAAAGAAGAGTTTGTCACGAATGCGCGCGTTGAGAAAGAAGCCGCAGTCGCCGAACGTGCGGGGTTGGATGAGCAAATCGCCACCATCGACGCCGTCATCGCCGAGTTGAGCGCCGAAGCTGAAAGCATGGAGAAGGATGTCGCCGCGAAGCGCGAAGCGTATGATGTCGTCGCTGCTGAGCTCGAAGACCGTCGTGCGCGCGTCGCCGCGTGCGACAAGGAAATTTCGCAGTTGCTCAAGCGCAAGTCAAAGCTTGAAAACGTCGCGATGGACCAAGGCGTCGAGGTGAAGAAGCTCGAGCACAAGATTTCTCGTTTAGTCAAGGATGCTGAAGACGCCGTCGCGCACTTGGACACGCTCAAGAATGAGCACCAATGGATCGCTGGTGAGTGCGCGACGTTTGGCAAACCCGGTGGGGATTACGATTTCAAGAAGCGTTCTCCCGCCGAGGCGCAGGCGGAGTTGGCGGCGTGCGAAGAAGCGCAAGCGACGCTCGGCAAGCGCGTGAACAAAAAGGTCATCGCTATGTTTGATAAGGCTGAAGCCGAATTCAAAGAGTTGCAGGAAAAGCGCCGCATTGTGTTGAATGACCGTTCAAAGATTCAAAAGGTGATTACGGAATTGGATGAAAAGAAGCGCGAGGCGTTACAGTTGACTTGGGAAAAGGTGACGACGGATTTCGGCTCCATCTTTTCCACGTTACTCCCAGGAACGATGGCCAAGCTCGACATTCCTGAGGGTTGCGATTCCGTCATGGATGGTCTCGAGGTCAAGGTGGCGTTCGGCAACGTGTGGAAAGAAAGTCTTACGGAATTGTCTGGCGGTCAACGATCGTTGCTCGCGCTCTCGTTGGTTCTCGCGCTCTTGTTATTTAAGCCGGCGCCGCTCTACATCTTAGATGAAGTCGACGCCGCGCTCGACGCCAACAACACCGCGTTGATTGGCAGAATGATCAAGAAGCACTTCCCATTTTCCCAGTTCATCATCGTTTCCCTCAAGGAAGGTTTGTTTGACCACGCCAACGTCGTGTTCCGCACGAAATTCGTCGACGGCGTGTCCACGATTACGCGCACCGTCAACAAGCTTCGCGAAAAGGATGACAACGCGCGCCCAGACAAGCCCAACGCCCTGGCCGAAGCCGCGCAGCGCAGAGCGAAGCAAACAAAGGACAACGCAGCGCAATTAAAAGAAAACGCCGCGCCGTGAGCGTCGACGATTATTCCCTTGTAATATACAGTACCGTTTCAAGCACGCGTACAATAAAAAGCTGCTTTTACGACGACTGGGTGTGCAAGAAAGCGTGCACGTGCAGTTCAAATATGCGCGATGTTGCTATAAAACCAGCATGCGATGTGACGTCGACGAACGTCGATGAGGTGTTTTGCGATGTGTTTGAAAGTCGAAATTCGCACAAACACACATTCACGTGTCACGAAACGCCAAAAGGGAAAGAAATGTGTCGTCTTGGTTATCCTCGAAGGCATCCGTTACGTACGAGTGTTGTAGAATTATAACACAAAGGTTGCATGGCATAAATTACAGGTATTTATTCCACGCCCGCATGGTTGTTACTATGCGCGGTACCGCAAAGTGTTACCACTGTGTGATGCAAAACGCCGCGCCAAAAATAAACCAAAACGCCACATGTGGACGATGACAATCGACCGCATACCCGCGCAATTCCTCGAACTCTTCGTCCGCGACGACGCCGACGACGCTGGTGACTGCGCGCGCGCGCGCGGTGCGTCTTCGCGCGCGGAGTCGGACGCGCAGATGCCGTCGCCGTCGGATGCGATGACCATGTCGGCGCGAGGTGCGCCTGCATTTGTCACTGAACTGTATGATGAAATTGTCGGTGGAGGTGATGGCGTTGGGTACGATTTTCGCGTTGAAGGCACGCACGCAGACGCACGGGCGGCGCTGCGTGCGCTCAAGTGTGCGTTGGCGCATCCTTTGTGCGTGCCTGATGTAGTGGCGAATGGCGGCGTGGATGCGAATTATCTCAAGCTCACGGCATCGGCGGTGCAAAGGAGGCGCGTCGACGGCGTTGTATTAGCACTGAGTCAACATGGGCGTCAAACAGAAAATAATGTAGACGCTGTGCGGGTGTCGTATGATGGATTATCGCTCGCTGACGCGCGTCTTGTGGATGAGCTCCAAGCGACGCTCGCCAAGCTTAAATCCCGAGTTTCGGCGCTTGAAGTTCTCTATAGCAATGGATTGGTTTCGTTTTAATACAAATGAATGAATAGCGATGCATGAATGCGTATGATAACTACATCGACGACCCAGCGCCGGAAAGGTCTTGCACGAGCTGCCCTGCGTTGGCGAGCGAGTCGCGCATGCTCTCTAAATCCGCCGCTCGCTTCGTCAAGGCGGATTCCTGACACGCACGAATAAGTACCGCAAACGTAATCTCCGTTGGCATGAGCCCATCTATGCGCTGCATCTCTTCGAGTACGCTGAGCGCGCGCGTGACTTCCCCGCTCCGCACGTGCGCGCCAATCAACGCGTTGTACACCGCCGCGTTGCGAGGGACGTCCCAAAAGTTGCGCATTTTCTCCATCACAGCCTCGGCTTCGAGATCGCGGCTCTGGCACCCGAGGCAATGAATGTACGCGCCACACATCACCGTGTGCGGGATGATGCGCGCACGTAACATTTCAGCCCAGACGCCGTCGGCGGCGACGTACTCTCCCGAACGTTCCGCCGCACTGATGAGTTGCGTAAATGTGTACGAATCTGGTTGCAGACGCGAGCGTTTCATTTCGTCGTACACTTCAACGCACCCATCCCAGTCGCCATAACGAGCGTAACCACCCAACAGTGCGTTGAAGGTATACGTCGTGACAATCATGGTCGATTGACGCATAGCGTTGAACACATCGCTCGCGTGCGCCATGTCCCCGGCACGCCCCGCCATGGTGATAATCGCGTGCATCAACGTCGTATCTGGACGCACATCGTATTGCTTGATGCGCATCGCGAGCGCATTACCCTCAATCCAACGCCGCGAATTATCAAACGCACTCAACGTCAACGCAAAGGCTAAACTCGTCGGCTGTACCCCGGGCTCGGCTCGCATGTCGTTCAACACCGCCATAGCCTCATCCGCCTTGGCTTCGTCGCGCAGCGCGGTGAGCACGGCGGTGTACGTGTACAAATTACGCGCCTTACCTTTCTCTCGCATATCTTTAAACACCTGATACGCTCCACTCCAGTCGCTCGCGCGGTTGAGTGCGGCGATAACGGCGGATGCGATTTCGTTACACACGAGCGTCGTCGACGCGTTTTCCTCGCCGTCAATGGTATCTTCAATCAGTTTACGCCACAACGACTGCACCATGCGCACGTGATTCGACGTCTGTGCCGCGCCCGCGAGAGCGACGTAGGTGAATTCATTCGGCGCGAATCGTCCGCGCTTGCGTGACATCCACAAGTACAACGCGTACGCGCGGTCAAAGCTCCCGCGCTCGCCGAGCTCCTTAATCGCGAAATTCAATGTCGACGTGCTAAACTTAAACTGCACACCCTGAGGGTTCACCGCGGCACCGACGACGTCCCACGCGATGCGTTCGCCCGCAGCCGGAGTTTCAATAGACTCCATAGCCAAAACGATGCGTTCGCCCGCGCGAAGCGGCGGCTTTTGCTGCGGGTTGTGCTGCTGCTGCGCGTTATACTGCTGCTGCCCCGCGCTGCGCCCACCACCGCGCGCGCTCGGCTTTTGCGCATTAATATGCCTCGCCACCGCGCCGTGCGATGACTTGGTGGCGCGTAAATCCATCTCTCCCTCCACCGTCCTCTTCTCTCGGTGCGTCGTCGTCGACGCCGCGCCCGCGCCTCGCGCCATGACATACTTTTGTCGTCTATTCATCCCCGCCGTGCGCGCCCCGCGACCTCCACCCGCTGAACTACCATCATAATACCTCTGCTGCGGCTGCGGCGAAGGCGCTATAGGCGTCGCCGGTGGTACAGAAGACGACGCGTTCCTCGACCCGTCGCTTCGCTCGCGCTCATTCACCCCAACCCCGCTTCGCGCCACCCCATACGCAGACGACACCGACGGACGCCGCCGAGACGTCGTACCTCCGCGTCCGTACGCATCGGCACCGCCTCCATCCCTCGATGCCCTCCCCACATCTCCCGCATCGTCGTCATCGTCCGCATCCTCATCGAATGCGCTACGCATGTGCTCGCGCGAATCCACGCTCCGTCGCCACGCCCTCGACCGCGCCACCACCGCGGTGCGTCGCGAACGCACGCACGCGCGATGATGTTGCGCGTCGCCGCGCGGTGGCGCGAGCGAGCGCGCCATCGCGCGCGAAAGCGCCATGATGTGCCGCGCGTGGATAGCGCGCCATCATCAGGTTTTGAGCCCGGCGGCGCTTGGGCTCGAAAAAACCACAAAAAATAGCTCATAGACACTAAATATACCAGTATACAATAAGTCGTACCCATATTTGATCATAAATATATTTATGATTGAGACATAGATATAAGTGTACATATACTACTTCGTGATATGAATCGGCGTTTTAGGGCATGTTGGCGAGAGAGACGTTGAGTCGAGACGTCATTGCTCGCCAGGGGAACGACGAGAATGTCGACGACGCCCGCGCGCCGGGCGTTCGGAAACGAACTCACCAACAGTCCTGGGTTCGCCAAGGTGGATGACTTAGCGTCGACGCCTCGCGCGTTCGCGAAGACGCCTCCCGCGGCGCTGCACGCGACGCCGACGCCGCGCGCTGGTGGTGGCGATGGGATGCCCATGTCGACGCCGACGCCGACGCTGACGCCGCGCGCGCAAAGTTTAATCACCGCGCAACGCGCGCTGGCGTCGCCGTTACGTGCGGCGATCTCGCCCAAGGCGTCGAGCGGGGTGAAGAGTTCGGTGAAGGCGAGCGACGCGGCGACGACGCGGGACGTCGCGCGGCTTCGCGAGCTGAACTCGATGCTTTTGAAGCAGTTGAGCGGCGCTAGGACGGCTGCGGCGGAGGCGGAGGCGGCGCGGGAGACGCTGAGAGATGCGATGTCTGAAGAGCTTGAGCGAGCGCAGGCGCAGGTGCGAGTGGTGGCGCGGGATGCGGCGGCGTTGGAGAGCGCTGCGGCGCGGGCCAAGGCGAGCGCGAGCGCGGACGCCGACGCCAAGGATGGGGAAGTTGAGCGCTTGCGTGCGTTGAATGCTCGATTGTTGAAGGAAGTGAGTGTGGCGCGTGCTGTTGTTCGTGCTCGCGAAGAGACGGGTGCGGCGTTGAAGGAGTCGAGCGATCGCGCGACGGCGCGGGCCGAGGCGCTCGAGGCTCACATCGAGTCAAAGCAAAAGACTCTCGAGCGCGTGCAGGTTGCGTTGGCGAGCGCCACAGAGCGCGCCGCGGACAGCTTGCGGGCAAAAGTGATGGTGGATAAGCTTCGTGAGCTCAACGCCGTGCTTGTGGGGGAGATTGCAACGTTGCGCGACGGCGCCGAGGCGGATGCGGAGACGTTGCGCGCGCAAATCGCGGAAAAGAGCGCCGAGTTGGATGGCGTTAAGGCGTCATTGCAGGCTGCGCAAGCCGAAGCTTTGTCGCTTGAAGGCGCACGCGAAGACGTACATAAGCTTCGAGAGCTCAACGCGGTGTTCATGACGCAAATTAAGAGCTTGCGCGCCAAGGCGGATGAGTCCCTCGACATTTCGGCAAACTTGCAAGCCAAGGAGCGCGAATTAGCATTGAACGAAATCGAGCTCAAGCGCGCGACTGAAGCCCACGGCGCGGCGCAAGAAGATGTCCAACGTCTTCGTTCGTTGAACAATACGCTCATCGAGCAAGTATCCTCGTTGAAGGATTCCGTGGAAATCGCGCGCGAGGAGAAATCCGCCGAGCTCGCCGCGGCAAAGATGGCGCTCGAACTCGTCGAGGCTGAACTGGAGCGATCGTCCGCCGACGTCAGCAAGCTTCGCGAGTTAAATTCCGTCATCTTGGCGCAAATGCGCACGCTTAAGACGGCGAGCATGGAAGATCGTGCGGCGTTCAAGGCTGAGATCGACGGTAAGAGCGCTGAGCTTGCCGCGGCGAGCGCGGCGTTGGCAGAGCTCGAACGCACGGAAACGTCCAACGCGCAAGAGCTTGACAACGCACGTGCTCACATCGCGGTCTTAAATGGACAACTTTCGACCTTGAAGCAAATCGCTGAAGAAAATCTCGCAATCAACGCACATCTCAGCGGTCAAATTGAGGCAAAGAAGCTCGAACTCGCCGACGTCAAAGAAACGCTCGCCGCAGCGGAAGCCAAGGCGGCCAAATTTGAAGTCGCCGAATCTAACGTGAGCAACCTTCGCGAGTTGAACTCCGTCCTCATCGGCCAGCTCGCCACGCTCAAGTCAGTCGAGGTGGAGAATGAAAGTTTATCCAAGGCGTTGTCGGCGCGCACTAATGAGCTCGAAACCGCGAGATTGGCGCTCGCCGCGGCTGAGGAAGCCAAGGCGGCGGGCGAAGCTGTTTCGGAGGGTGAAATCTCCAACTTGCGAGAACTCAACACACGCATTATTCAGCGAATTGGTGAGATCAAGTCTCAACAAGAATCGCGTTTCCAATCTCTCATCGACAGCAAGTCCATGGAGCTTGTCGACGTCAAGGCGCAACTCTCCAAGGCGCTCGCCGAAGCGCAGGAAGGCCAAATGAACAACGCATCCCTTGAGAAGAATATGGCGACGTTGCAATCGATGAACGGTGATTTAACTGGCCAAATCAAGGCGATGGAGTCTGAGCTTGTGACGGAGAAGGCGATGTCTGCTGAATTGCGCCAAGCTGTGGCGTCGGCGGAGGATGAGAGCGAGACGTTGCGCGCACAGTTGCAAAGCAAGGATGAAGAGTTGGAGAGCGCCTGGGGTGCGTTGATGAGTGTAAATGCTAACTTAAATCACGCTTTGCACGACGCCGAGGGTATGCGCGCGTTGGCGTTGAAGCGTCACGAGCAGCTTGAAGAGGCCAACGTCAACGTCGGTCGTTTGCGAGAATTGAACCAAATGATGATTGAGCGTTTGCACAAGGCGAAGAAGGCGGCTTTGGAAGCAGACGCGTTGAATGCTGAATTTGCCGCCGCTCGAACGCAAGCCGAAGTTACAATTCGCGAGGAAGAAGCCAAGATTTGCGCGCTCGAGCAGACGATTGAAGCCAAGGATGCTGAATACGAGCGCGTAACGAATGCGTTGCGCGCTGAAATGGAATCTGGAAACACCGCCGCAGCCAAGCATTTGAGCGACGTTCAAACCCACATGTATGCGCAAATCACGTCACTTGAGCGCCAGCTCGAGTATTCGCAAGCAGATTTGGACAAGGTTCGACGCAGTGAGGCGTTGTTAATTGAGGACCAAAAGCGCAGCGCGAGCGAAATCGAGTCCCTTGTCGCGACGTTGGAAAAGACGGAGAGCAACGCCAAGGCGGCGGCGCAAGAAGCCAACGCGGAGATTTGCGCGTTGCAAATCAAACTCGTTGCCCAGGAGACGCAAAGTAAAGGTCTTAAGAAATCTCTCGACTCGTCCAAGTCTGAAGTCAACGCGCTCAAGCGCAAGCTCGAGGGCGCATCAGCCAAACTCAAGCAAAGCTGCGCGGATTTGGCGCTCGCGGCAAAGGACTTGCAAGATTCCGCCGAAGCGCACAAGGCTAAGGATATTAAGATTGCCAACATGCGCGCACAGTTGAAGGACTTGACGAACAAGGCGGAAGAGTTTACCAAGCTCGCCCAACGCAATGGCGAAAAGGCGAACTCTGTCGGCGTCAAGCTCACGGCGTCGGAGAACGCTCGTGCCGAACAGTCCAAGCGCATCGATAACCTCAGCGCGGCGTTGAAGGTCATGAGTGAGGCGAGAGATGAGCTCACGCATAAGGTCGCCATGCTCGAGCGCAAAGGCAAGAGCGCGGAGATCGCGCTCAGAGCCGCCGCGGAGTCATTGTCGCAGACGAATCAGCGATGCTCGAGCTTGGAACATCAAATCAACGCCGAACGCGCTGAATTTGAGCAGTTACAAAACTCTCTTACGCAATCATTGACCGCAGCGGAGTACTCTATGGATGCCAACGCGCAGCTCATTGCGCAACTCGAAGCCAAGTACCAAGAAACGCTTCAAATTCTCTTAACTGAACGCGCGTTCAACGCCGAGCAGCGCTCTGAGATGCAAACCGAGTTGAACTTTTTGAGCGGCGAGCTCGATGTCACGTCTGCCGAGTTAGAAGCCATGATTGAACGTAACAATCGTGGTGTTTTGGTGAAAATTGCCGACAGCGACATGTGTCGCTTGGTATTTGGCGCCTCTGGCCCGGCTTCCGTCAGTGAGCGCACGACAAAGGCGGTGATTCGTCTCGGCATGATTGGCGCCGTTCTCGCCGCCGTGGTGAACAATTTCAAGCGCTCGGGCGGGAGCGTCCCCGTCGCCACGGTCACCAAGTCGGTATTCTGGAAGAAGTAATATAGTATACCACACGTTCTCAGCGTGCGTTTATCAACGCATGATTCCGAGCTCTTTCTTTTCTCTCAGTCGTAGCGGATGTTCTGACGCTTTTGTTCTAATACGCAAGCTTTCACCCGCATCTCTTCATTATCACTCGCACTCGCGCGCGTGTCACCATGACGTCCACGCGCGCGCTAACACGCGTGGCGACGCCGCATCCATCGCATCCATCGTCCCGTCGTCCTCGTCGTCCTTCGCGCGTCGCGAGAGCGTCGTCGTCAGCGGTGCAAGACGAGACGCTCCAGCGCATATCAACGTCGAGCTCACCCTTTGCCGCATTCGCGCGCGAGGAACACTGCGCGCCGTCCGTGTCGTATTGCTCAGATGTTCAAGACGCTCGCGCGCTGGATGGTGCGTCGTACGCGGCGATGTCGGCACGGTGGGATGACAGAGCGCGTCGCGAACTCCGCGACGCGACGTTCGCCGTCGCCTCCGTCGCCCGCGTCGCCTCCAACGAAATTCTCGTGCAGTGGTCGTGCGAGTTCGTGCCCGCAAAGCTCGTATGGCTGTATGATTTAGGATTGAATTGGCCTCTCGGGACTTTAGAGATTACAAAGTACGACATTCTCGACCGCGTGGGGGAGACGTCAACGTTTTCGTGGAAAGTCTTAGCGCAAGTGTTCAAACGCGCGGTTGTAGAAAAGGAAATGCGCATACCGGTGGCGAAAATCGAAGGAACGAGTGCTTTGACATTGGATGATAATGGGAAGCTCAAGCGTCACGTGGAGAGCTTGGCGCTGATCGGCATGGTAAATGCGGGACGCGTGAGAAACAAACGCGTGATGAGAGACGTCCTCGAGTACCTCGATATACGCAAGCCACCAGGAATGTCGCTCGAAGATTGGGATATTCAAGTCGAATCGAAAGTGGACATTTATTCCGTTCCTGGGATGCGACAACTCGACGTCGACGGTATGGAGGAGCAAAACGGAAACATTGAAGATGTCACCGCGGTGCTCGGATTTATGACGCTCATCCTTTTGACGTTCAGTTCTGTCGGCTTTGCGTGGTACATGAATGGATTGAAACATGAAGCCATGTTTCGTGAAATGTTAGATACTGGCGCGTTTTAGGTGGCTTAATGTGCACGTCGTACCAGTAATAAGTCGTGTAGAAAAGTGGTTTGTTACAAATTCGTTCGTGTCCTAAAAAGAGTACCATCTTAGTGTCCCGGCGGACGCATCCCCGGCGGAGGCATGCCGGGCGGCATCATCATTCCCGGCGGGGGACCGCCGAGCCCACGCATACCACTCGGCGGCGCCATCGCTTGCGGCGCCGGCATACCTCGTCCCGCGGGTTTCGCCGCGCCGCCGCCCGCCGTCGCTAATTGTTTCTTCGCCCCCGCCGGCGGTGGCCCTTCCACCGTCAACGACACAACCTCCTCTCCACGAATCAACACAAACCCTAAAACCCGTCGAATGTGTCGATCATCCTCGTCCACGCCCTTCTTCGGCGGTAACTTGCGGTGCTCCTCCGCGTCCGCCACGCACAAATTCATGTGTCGATCAAAAGCCATAAACCGCCCAACAATCTGTCTCCCATCCACGAGCGTGATGCGCATTCGGTAATTAATAAACGCCAACATCTTAGACGTGCGTGAAACCCCCATGACGACCGACGTTCGGCAACGACTGCGCGCGAATCAACGATCACAAATCACAAAACAAAATCCACCGCAATCCAACGTTGCCGTGTCTCTGTGCGACGACGCTCGACGTCAACACGCGTACGGGCACACGTGCGGCGCGGCGCGAACACAGTTCGCAATGTCGTCAACGGCGCGCGAGTCGTCGGCGAAACGCGTCACGCGGCGGCGGCGCTGTGGCGCGCCGACGCGCGAACGCCTGGGCTTGCCCTAGGCGGTGTTTGACGCCACTAATGTAAAACAAAAAGGGACTCAACGACCAATCATAACCACGAGAGCTACAGATTTGACGCCACTAATGTAAAACATCGTGAGTGCGCTCGGGCCACCACGCGCTCGGGCACTCGTCGCCATCGACGCGCGCGCGAGCGAGCGACGACCGATTGCGCGCGAGCGAAGCGTCACTCGACAAGTTTTCTACCCGCGCGAGGCGCGCGTCGTCGGTGGTGCGCGCCGTCGTCGGCGGCGGTGGCGGCAAGAGGCGGTGCGCGTGGAGCTATCCAGAAAAAGTGGTTAAAACATGGACGTGCTCGTCGGCGTGGCGTTATGGAGCGCACCGCCGGTGGTGAAGTTTCCAGCGCTCGCGCTCGCGCTGGGTGCGCGTAAGTTGGTGCGGGCGAGGAAGGCGAGGGCGTTGGAGGGACGCGGCGGGGGCGCGGGTTCGGGTGTGGACGTGCGGTGGAGCGACGTGACGATGACGTTGCGCGATAAGAAGACTGGCGTTGAGCGAGATGTGTTGAGAGATGTGAGCGGCGAGGCGCAGCGTGGACGGTTATTGGCGATCATGGGGCCGAGTGGCGCGGGGAAGTCGTCGTTGTTGAATGCGTTGGCGAATCAGGTGCCGGCGAGTAAGAACCTCAGTTTGACGGGGACGCTGACCGCGAACGGCGTCGATGCGCGTCGTGGAGAGGGGTTTCGCAAGGCGTACGTGCAACAGGAGGATGTGTTTTATTCTCAGTTGACCACGCGCGAGACGTTGGAGACGGCGGCAAAGCTTGGAGGTGCATCGGATGTGAAGGCGACGACGGAGGCTTTGTTGAGCGACCTCGGCTTGCAAGAGTGCGCAAACACGAGAGTCGGCGATGCGAAGACGAGAGGCATCTCTGGTGGCGAGAAGAAGCGACTAGCGCTCGGCGTACAGCTCGTTGGAGCGCCGGCGGTGATCTTTGCCGATGAGCCCACGTCGGGGCTTGATTCTTTCCAAGCGCAACGCGTGATGGAGACGCTTTCGCGACTGGCTCGCGAGCAGGGCAAAACCGTCATTTGCTCCATCCACCAGCCGCGCTCGTCGATTGTTGAATTATTTGATGACTTGTGCTTACTCGCGGGTGGGCGCGTCGCGTACTTTGGCCCAATGTCTAACGCACGCGACTGGTTCAATGCCGCGGGATTTGAAGTGCCGCAAAACGTTAATACGGCCGAGTATCTCATCGACCTCGTCTCCATCGACGTGACATCGCCTGAGACTACGACGGCGACGACGAAGCGCATCGCAACTATTGTGCAAAAACACGCATCCGCACCTCCGGCTCGTGCAGTGGCGTCATCTGCGAAGACGTCGGCGGGTACGGAGCTCGCCGTTACGGGCAAGCGCGTGGGATTTTGGAAGCAATTCCCATTACTGCTTCATCGCTCGTGGCGACAAGTTCGGCGCGACAAGGCGACGAATACTGTTCGCTTGATGACAAGCTTGAACAGTGCCATGGTCTTTGGTAGCATATTCTGGAAGATGAAGCTTTCGCAAACGGCCATTCAGGACCGTCTCGGGTTGCTCCAAGTGTCGGCTATCAACGCGGCGATGGCGGCGTTGATGAAGACGCTCACATCCTTCACCAAGGAAAAAGTCATCGTCAACCGCGAACGTGCATCGCGAGCTTACGGCGTGCTACCATATTTCACAGGGAAATTACTCGCCGAGCTTCCCGTTGGGGCATTCTTTCCTCTCGCGTTTGGCGCCACCGTGTATCCGATGACTGGATTGCATCCGACGTTGGCGCATTTCGGACGCTTCTGCGCCGTACTGACCCTCGAATCATTCACATCCTCATCCATGGGGCTAGCTATATCTGCCGTCGCCCCGAGCACCGAAGCTGCCGTCGCCATGGGCCCCGCGGTCATGGTTCTTTTCATCGTCTTTGGTGGATATTACGTCAACCCGGACAACGTCCCTCCGTATTTCCGCTGGTTGAACAAGTGCTCGTTAATCAAATGGGCCTTCCAAGGCTTAGCCATCAACGAGTTCAAAGGGCTCGAATTCGAAACCTCCAAACCATACCACCAGAAGACCGGCGAACAAGTCCTCGAGCGTCTATCCTTTGACGACGCCTCGACGCTTTCGTCGTTAAAGGCGCAGGGGAACATTTTATCGTTTTGCTACCTGCTCACGTTGGAGCTCTTGGAACGAAACGCCCCGAAATTCGTCGAAATGCGCGACGCCGCCGTGGCGTAACCATGTAATCACACCGTTCATTTAATCATTTTAATAACGCATCACACGCACGCGCTCGCGTCATCCACTCGCCGGCATCATCGCCAAAAGCCACAAAAAAAGCGTTTTTTTCCTCACAAACGCACGCGCACCATGGCGCACACGGATTTCGCGAACCCCCGCCTAGACATCCCACTCTTCGACGAGTTCGTCCTCGGCGCCACGCGCGAGACGTCCAACTCGTCGACGACGGCGGAGGAGCATAAAAACCGCGGGAACGTCGCGTACCGCAAGAAAGAGTACGAAGAGGTGCGCAGTCAAACCATATCGCGCCAACCATCTGATTCGTTTCGCTCGGGTGCTCGCCCCTCGAACCGCGCACTGACCGCCAAGCGCGCGCGTTCGCGAACGCACACACACAGGCGTTGATGCATTACATCGAAGCGTACCGGATGAACGACCGCGACGTGGCGCTGTTGACGAATATGTCGGCGGCGTGCATGGCGTTGAAGCGCTACGAGGACGCGGCGGATGTCGCGTATGCGGCAACCGTGAGCGATCCTACGTGGGCGAAAGGGTGGTATCGACTTGCGTTGGCGCTCGAGGCGTCTGGGACTCTTAGTAAAGCGGTGGAGGTGCTCGAAGATGGTTTGAATAACATTGGCGAGAATGAGCAGATGCGCGCGTTGTACGTCAAGTTGGCGTTCATGCATGAAGAGGACGAGTTGAGTGCGGCGGAGATGAAGGAACGAGGAAACGAAGCGTTGAAGAGGGGTAAAATACCAGCAGCTGTAGAGTGGTACACGCGCGGTATCGCTAAGAGTGGGACGTCGAATGAGGTGCTGACGGCGTTGTATAATAATCGCGCCGAATGCCGCCGACGCGAGTACGAGCACGAAAAAGTAATATCCGATTGCAAAGAGGTGTTAAAGCTTGACTCGAATAACATCAAGGCGAATTTGCGTATGGCAGTAGCGTATGAACAATTAGAAAAGTTTGCTGACGCGATCGAGGCGTATGAGCGCCTATTGAAACTTGACGCGAAGGATGCGAATCAAGTTCGAGAACGCATCACGCGCTGTCGCGTCAGCGAGCGTTACATGAAGCACTGATCAAACGCGAGATCATGCAAGCGTAAATGTAGCAAACGGTGCGAACAAAAATAGTCTAAGTGCTGTGGCTCGCGCGCGTGATGTATACATTCATGACGCCGGCTGTAGCAAATGTGTAGTGTACAATGTTAAAACATGCGTGTGGCTCGCGCGCGCTAAACGCCAACATCTATTCAATCGCCCGATACAGCGTAATCTCCTGCTGCTTGAAATACCGTCGATCCCATTCATCAATGAGCACTAAGTTCAAAAAGTACTTGACGCTAAACTTATTGTTCACCTTGTTGTACGTCGGAGTCAAATCGTACGGAGACAGAAACAACCGTACGGGAATCGATTCCCCGCGCACGGGCGCCCCATCCATGACTTCATACTTGGCGATTGTTTCACTCTCGCTATGCGTGCTCGTGCCGCTCTCCGTACTTTCACGACGACGAATCTCGAGTTCCATGTGCTTAATCTTTATGCGCACCAAAAGAAAGTAAATCTTCCCCACCACGACGTCCCGAAGCGAATATTTCGCCTTGGCGTACTCAAACTCTATGTGCAAACAATCCTCAATGCCAACCTCCATTCGGATAGAGCTATTTATCTCTGGCGCAAGCGGTAGCGGGTTGCGTACCCAATACTTAAACTCGTGCACGACGTTGCTCGCGTACGATCGACTCACCGTCACGCGCAACAAATATCGTAACCGCACATTGATCCCATGATAACTCTCATACTGCGCATCGACGGTTTTGAACTCAAATGGTATGCTCTTCGGGGCGTTGAGTTCACCGGGCAATTCGAGATCGCGCGTGAGCGTTAAAAAATCCAACGTCGCGCCTCGATCGTAGTACAGCTCAATCTGACCGATGAGCTCAATGCGCACGCCGCGGTGCTCCACCTTCTTCCCGGGCACAGGCGCGATGTGTACGTGTCCAGCGATGGTGTCGCCAGATTTGAAGAGCGGTAAGTGCTCGTGCGCGGTGGCTTGTTCGTTTTTAACGCTCACCATGGGTTGGGCATCCGCCGCGGCGTACGCGACGTCTACGGTGCACACCTTACCGAACCCGAGGAACGACATCGCGCGCGATGCGACGAATCAGTGATGCACACCAAGGCGTCGCGGCGCGCGCTCGACTTCGTGCGCGTGCGCGTGCGTGGCGAATTATGACGTCGGTGTGTGGTCGGTGTGTGAGCTACTGTTACAACTGTTCGTTTGTCCCGGAGCGGGACGTCAAAGCCTCTAATTTGCCCACGCGCGAATGTGGGGTTGGACGAACGCGCGAAGGACTTGTTTCACATCGAGTGAATCTACTTGCGTCCACCGTTTGATGCGTTCTTCTTCTTTGCGGCTTTCTTTTCAGCCTTTTCCATTTCGCGACGCTGCGCGCGAGGCAATTTCGCGTACTCCGCCTTGGCCGCCTTGACCTTATTTTCTTCTTCAAGCTCCTCAGGCGTGGGCACTGGAGGCGTGCTCGACGCCACCCAAAGCTGTGACACCCACTTCTCGTGACCGTCTACCGCGGGCGTGGCCGTATGGAGCGTGCGCGCGTCTGGCATGCACGCGGCGCTCGATGGGAAAAACACCAGCGCCTTGCCCTTCTTTGGTTGCACTTCAACACCTAAATGCTCGAATCGCGTCGCACCGCCTTGTTCGACGTCATTCAAGTACACCAAAATCGTCGCGCGGCGCTGATAACCTTTATCTGCGGCGACTGCGATTGGAAATCCATCCTCGTGCGCCTTGAAAAATTCTCCACCAGAATAGTGCGCGACTTGCGGGAGCTCAAACGACCACTTCTTCTCCCCAGCCTTGGGCGCGCGAAACGCATCATCCTTCGCGCTTAACCCTTCCACGGCGGGCAATAAATATTCCGCTCGCTTCAAGATGGCCTTCTTCGTCGCGTGCGATTCTAAACCATGCGAATTCAACGCCACGGTGCGCGAAGTGCGAATGTTTTCGTTATTCGCCCCACCAATGGCGCTCATCGCCAACCCTCCGCACGCCTCCGCGCTCGCCACGAGCGTGTCGCATTCCATGGCAGATAAAAAATTATCCACAGTGAATACCGGCGGATCGATGTTTAACACGCGCAAGCCGGGCATGTCAGCCACGCGCACGCTCATAAACTCAAAGCTCAGAAACCCAGTGAACGATGTGCGCCACTCTTCCGGGGCATCCTTGAGCAACACGCCGCCCTCGAGGAGCTGGTCGGGTAAAATCTTTGATAACGTTTTGCGTTCGTGCGCTGGGACGAATCGCGGCTTTTCTTCGTTGCCGTCGTCGCCGTCGGTGGCTCGGCGCGAGACGTCGCGGAGTTGACCTAGGCCCTGAAGCGTCGGAGAGACGGTGCGCGCTCGCGCGTGCGTGCGGCGCGGCGCGTGGTGCGCGGTGTGCGGTGTGCGCGTGAGTGCGCTGAGCGCGTGCGGCGCGATGGCGGACATCGTGCGCGTGTTAAATTATGACGACGTCTTTGAGCGCGCGCGTCGCTGAAGCCGCGAGGGGGCGTGCGCTTTATCGACGCGTCTCAATGTCGCTACATTTCGCTAGAACTCGCGCGCACGCGAGAGCGCTGATTGAACAGCGCGCTATGAGTACGATAGTTTCGATAGCACGGTCAATCCAAATCCAATGCCGATGAATGTGGCGACGGTGTAGCCTAACACGCCGACGAGGAGCGCCGGGACGATGAGCGATTTCCACGACTTGGTGCTCGCCATGGCTGCGGCGGTTGTTGGACCACCAACGCACGCGTTCGACGCTAGTAACGCTAATGCCTTGTCAAACCGACACACCTTGGCGATGGCGAGTAAGAAGACGACGTGGAATGCGACTTGAATGCTCGAGAAGAAGAACAACGACGGCGCCGTGGTCACCATTTCGCGAATGGACCCAGACGCGCCGACAGAGACAAAGAACGCCTGCATGACGAGCGTCGCCATGGATTCCCCCGATCCTGCGATCGCGGCGAGTTTCTTCGGCATCGCTGTCGCCAACGCCACGGTGACGAGGGTGATGATGGGAATCTCCATGCCTGTCCATCCGAACGCGCGCGTCGCGGATTTCGCGGCAAAGCCCACGGCGCACGCCAACGTCAGCGCGTACGACGCCTTTCTTACACTAAATGGCGCCAATCCCTCGCCTTCAACCGCTATACCGCCTTCGTCGTCATTATTGCTATCATTGCCTATCGCCGCCAACGTCGCTTTGGTCGGCATCACGCCTTTCGCGAGCGCGAACAGTCCCGCAAAGTACAACGCGTTCATTAAATTATCCGCGCACAACGCGGCGCTCATCATCGTCGGCTGTATCTCCAGCGCATTCGCCACCGCCACAAAGTTCACCGCGCCGCCAATGTGTCGAGCCATCAACGCGCTCGCTATTTTCCATCCTTCATCACCGAGAGCGCGCATTGGAATGGCGAAATACGCGAGGAGCGTGCCCAACGTCGTCCCGAGCGCGCCGACGACAAACGCCGGCAACAACGCCGCGCTCCCTTTAATCACGCGCTTGACGTCCGCCGTGTACAGTAACATCGGCACAGCAAGCGGCAATAAAACACCATTAATCGCGTCATAACACGGCGACGCGATCGGAATGAGCCCGACGTTTGCGGCGACGAGCGCCGCGACGCTCGACGCCAGCGGAGCGCCGCCCGCCGCCGCGCCCCAAGGCTTCGTCTCCGCCCACAACCCGAACGCGCTGAGCGCGAACACTGCGGTGTACATCCCAAACGGATCCGTGGGCGCGATGAGCGCGCGCGGGACGACGCTCGTGCGCGTGCGCGGCGGTGCAGTCGATGGAGCTGTGTGTCCTCGCGCGGGTGCTTTTGGAGCTCGACCACGGTGCACGCGCGTCACGCGCGCGTGCGCGCGCGCGCTCGGCGCGTGCGACGGCGTCGACATGTGCGATACGAGTGCGAGCGCGAGCGCGAGCGCGAGCGCGACGACGGTAGCGACGACGACGACGGCGCGTTGTGAAGTCGAGCAACCAACCCAAGCTAAAAAAGTCTTCACTTTGTGCCTCGCGCGAACGTGCGGTGACTATGTCGGGTGCGCCATCGCGGGCGGGCGTGCAGCCGGCGGCGTCGCAACCGCGGGTGTTCATAGGGGTGATGATTGGGTTGGCCATCGCGGCGATACCGTTTGGGTTTAAAGAGTTTAGACGACGCGAGTACGCGGTGGCAGAGGCTCGGGACAACGCGTACGCCAAGGATGACGCGAGGAACGCGCGGTTGAAACGTTAGAAGGAAATGTGCATAGCGGTGGTGTTTGAATGTGCGCGCGCGCGCGCGCGCGATCGGTTTGTTGTGAGCTACTAGGTTGGTTATATGATTACATAAATTTTACGGTTTAACGCGCGCGTCTCGTCGTCGCCACAGTGATCATATCCTTTGTCCAACGCATCGCGCGACGAAGATCATGATCGGTTTCGAATGCACGATCTTCGAGCGCGTGCGCGCCTTGCTTACCAGACGCGTCCGTGAACACCACGAGCCGCGACGCCGTAGCGAGTAAAATTTCGCTCCCATCCACAAAGTTACATTGCACCGTTCGATTGGATAAACGCCAAAACACACCCTTGGATGTGCGGAAGCAGTCTTTTACGTATGGTGCGCCTTCTTCGTCGCTGGTCGTGGCGTAGGGCGCGACGGTGTGCGATAAAGATAGCGCCGCGGATAAACCGCCGCGCGACGTCTCAATCGGCTTGGCGTCGGCGTCGGCTAATAATCTCGACCTGAACGACGAAGCGATGGTGATCTTCTTGTTCACATCGCGATCAGGTGGTGTATCGCGTTCGATATCCAGACGCACGGTCTCGGGCGCGCTCGCACCGCGCTCAATCGCTGGAATGTCTGGCGCGACTCTATACGCCACGACTGTCGGCGACTCAAACACCAACCGCGAGCGGTCGTTGAAAATCACCCCGACGCTCCCGTCGCTCAACACGTAGCCGACACCAAACTTTGAAGTAAAATCCCACCACTGCTTTACCCACAAGTGCGGGAAATCGGCGATGGTTACCTTTGGTGGTGAACGCGCGAGACGTAAACTATCGAATTCGTCGGCGATACGGCTGGCGTCGCCGCCGCCGCCGCGCGACGCTAAAGCCAACTCGTTGGATGCGTTGCGCTCGCGCGCGTATGACGGCGACCGTGAATTCAATACATCTTCAAGCACTGGAAGCTTCTTCGTCGAAACCGCCTTTGTTTTTGGCGATCCAACTGGAACGCGCAACGGCGTCTTCGGCGCGGCGCTTCGCGCGCCGTTATCCACAGCGCGCAACGGCGAACGCGCACCCACGTCCACGTCCACGTCACCATTTGCTGACGACGATTCAACGACTTTACGCGATTTCGGCGTCGGAGACTCTGGCGCACGAGGCGTGTAAGGCGTCGGTTTGACGTCGCTCAACGTCCAATCGCTCGCCCCGCGCTTGAGCAGCGGGTGACTCGCGATTTCTTGGAAACTCGGTCGATGGCCTGGATCCGGATGCAGCGCCGCGCGGATGAGCTCTTTCGTAGATTCCTCGACGACGACGTCGGGTGGGAACGAATAATCCCCCGCCCGAATGCGCTTGTACGTTTGTTTGATTTCCTTGGTTTGAAACGGCGGCGAGCCAAAGAGCAGCGTGTACAAAATCACACCAAACGACCACGTATCAACTTCGTAGGAATGCCCCATGCCTTTTGACCCTTCGAGGACTTCAGGAGCGATGTAATTCGGCGTGCCACAAATCGTCTTGCGCCGAACGCCGTGCTCCAACGCGCACGCTAACCCAAAATCACCAATCTTCAACCGCGAATCGCGACTGCAGCTTTCATCCGAAGCGTCGTCGTGAAACACACCAAGCGTGGGGTCCTTTCCAGGACCAAACTCGGCGTTTGTGACTTCTTCCCATCCACGCTGCGTAAGAAATAAATTACCAAGCTTCAAATCGCGATGAATAACTTTCATGGCGTGTAAATGATGCCCTGCGGCGACGACTTCGCGCAAGTACGGCGCGGCTTCATCCTCCGTCAACTTCCCTCGAGTCTTCACCACGTCCGACAGCGTCTTATTCGAACACAACTCCATAATAATATAAACATTCGCATCGTCATCGAAACACCGCACAAACTTTACCACGTGCGCGCAATCCACCGCGCGATGGATTCGAATCTCCGTTTGCATCTTTTTCCTCGCGCGCTCCTTCGCCAACGACGACTTACTCACCACCTTACACGCATACGTCTTCCCCGTGCGCGTCTCATGCACGGCGTACACCATAGCAAACCCTCCTTTCCCGAGCGGTTTCCCTCGCACGTACCGCCGCGTCTGTCGCCCGTGCGTCTCGTCGCTCGTCGCCGCCGTCGACGTCGTCGCGTACGTCTCCATAATCACCCGCGGACACTTCACCTGCGCCGCAAGATCCTTCTTCGTCGGCGATACCCTGCGCAAGAACCACCACCGCGACGACGATAGCACCACAGTCAGTCATCGCCTCACCACGCGCGACGTCACGCGCGACGCAATCCACCGCACACGCGTCGTGTCATCACATCGCACCGCAGCGCATCAATCGCATAGCTCACCTCTTCTGCGGCGGCGTCACGCACGCCGCGCGCGCGTTCTCATCGCCAACGCCTCCATCAACGATGTCCTGGCGCACCACCGCGCGCGATGGCGGGCCGAGGTCCATGTCCGCGCCGCACCGCGAACGAATGACGCGCGCGCGCGAAATCCGTGGACTGACGTTTTCAAACTTCAACATCCAACGACCAATCGTGACCTGCGAGAGGGGGGCTCATTCGGACATCCGGCACCAAACGTCGATTCGGATCCACCATGTGACGACGCACGACGTCACATGACGCCTCTTCCAGCGACGTTCACGCGATGCACGTACGCGCGTCGATGCGCGCACGGCGTGCGATTGAAAGATGTGTCCATGCGCTTTCGAACGAGTCGCGGCGTTTTCGTGCGCACGCTCGCGCGCATGGGCGCGTGGTTTGGAAATGGCGCGCGCGAGACGTCTCGTCCTCGGTGCGTGGTGAAAGTCGTGTGCGCCGGGGTGAATCCGGTCGACGCCAAGTACTTGATCGGCGACAAGCTCTGGCCGTGGGTGTCGCGGAAAATTGCGCGAACGTGCGTGGAATCGTTGGGCGTCGGGTTTGATTTCGCCGGCGTGGTCGCGCGCGCCGATCCCGGAAGCGGCTTCGCGGTCGGCGACGCCGTGTTCGGGTGCGCCGAACCCGGCGCGGGTGCGATCGCAGAGTACGTCGACGTGCCTGCGGATCAAATCGCGAGCAAAGCGAAGGAGGTGTCGTGGCGCGAAGGCGCGTCGATTGGGTTATGTGCGGCGACGATTGCGCAAACTCTCGACGTCGTGAAACGTCCTCCGAAGACGGCGCTCATCGTCGGCGTTTCGGGCGGTCTGGGACACATCGCCGCGCGCGTGCTCAACGCGGAAGGCGTGCGGACGATTGTCGGCGTGTGCTCGCAATCGAGCGTCGAATTCACGTCGACGGTGTCGCGAAACATTGACGTCGTCGCGTACGACGATTCGTCGCGCTCGCTCGAAGACGCGCTCGCCGATCGCGTCGCTACGCATGGGAAATTCGACATTGTCATCGATACAGTGACGAGCAACGATGCGCGCGACGCGGCGTGTGATTACCCGAATCGTCTCAGGCCATTCGTGGACGACGCGTGCGGCAGATACGTGACATTTGGCGGCACAACGTCGCAATGGGCATTTGCCATCATCCGACGCTGCGCCTCTGGCGTCGACGCCGACGCGCGCGCGTCTTCCTCATCCCCTCCATTTGCCGATCGCCAGCGATCGCTCCAATGGGTGTACTTTCGAGGCTGCGAAAGACAATTGCGATACGTCGTCGACGCGCTCGGCGTCCGACCAATCGCGCGCGCGGCGTATCCTTTCACAAACGACGGCGTACGACGCGCCATGAACGATTTAAAATCCCGACGCGTCAAGGGTAAAATCGTCATCGACGTAGATCCAGACACGATCGCGCGCGACGACCCGGCGATCGCGTGATACCACAACATGTTGCAATACCGACGCGCTCGATTCGATTTCAAACGCGCGCGACAGCTCGCGAGCTCAACCTTCATTCTCTCGCGCGCGCGTCGATCGATCGATCGCGATGAGCGACGTCGTGACGCCTGGGAAAGAGGATGACAACGCGTGCGTCGCGCGCGCGGATGGCGGCGATGACGACGACGTCGTGGTCGTGCGCGACGACGCCGCGGTGGCCGACGCGGATGCGTTTCGAGCCACCGGGTCGCCATCCGCGTCGCCGCGGCGCGCGTCCACGGCGCCGTCCTTCCTTCTGTACGATATACCATACGACGTGTTGATGGTGGATAGAGTCAAGCCCAAGTACCTGCCGGAGTTTTCGATGAAGAGCTACTATGGTGTGGAGGAACGCGGGGAGAGTTCGCCCGAGCGCGCGACCAAGCGTCGACGCGACGGGAAACCTATGGAGCTTGAAATCGACGACACTCGTGAACCGACAAAGGAGATTGCGATTGGAGGCGTGTACGTCAAGTTTCCGGCGAAGATTAATCCGCATCCGGCGCAGAGGATGACGATGGCGAAGATTATTGACGCGTTGAAGAAGAGTCAGCACGCGATGATTGAATCGCCGACGGGCACGGGAAAGACGCTCGCGTTGTTGTGCAGCACCCTGGGATGGCTCGAGCGAGAGAAAGAAGCGTACAAGAAGAGCTCGGCGAAGGTGCGCGACGCGCATGAGGCTTGGAGCGTGGCGAGGAAAAAGTATGAAGATGCGTTCATCGCATTCGGTCACAGAAATGACAAGGTGAGCACCGTCAAAGCTGAATACGGCGACGGATGGGATGCTTCAAGACCGTTTACACAAAAGACCGACGTGCCACCACCTCCGCGAGTGTACGTGTGCTCTCGTACGCACTCGCAGATTGAGCAAATTTTGCGCGAACTCAAACGCACTGGGTACGCTCCGAAGTATACGGTGCTTTCGAGCAGGCAGCGTTTGTGTCCGCTGAAAAAGTCTGACGCCGATTGTCAAGATATGCTCGGAGATGGACTCACTCAGCAAGAACGGAGAACTGCATGCGCGCACTATAATCGCCACGAGTACGCCGCGGATAACATGAACTATTATGCGGAGAAGAATTGCACGTGGGATATGGAAGACTTTAATCGAGTCGTCGATGAATTCTCAGCCTGTTCATTTTTCGCGCTTCGACATTTGCAGGCAACTTCAGAGATTGTGTTTTGTCCATACAACTACTTGTTTGATCACAACGTGCGAAGAAAGATGAAACTCGACATCGCTGGCGCGGCGGTGATTATTGACGAAGGACACAACATCGAAGACGTGTGTCGTTCAGGCACGTCAATCGAGCTATCGATGGCGCAAGTCACGGAGGCTATCGCCGCGTTTAACGCGCACTCTATTAAGTCTGCGCCTGGTTACTATGCAGACGTGTACCAATTTTTACTCAAAATATCGCACTTTTTGGAGCGCATCATTAGCAACACTGGGGAGGGTCAGAAAGAAGTCGTCGTGCGTTCGCACGAAATCGTCGGTTGCGTAATTGACATGCTCGGCGAACACGCTGTCGAACTGGTGCGCAACCTCATAAAAACGCCAGATAACGCCAAACCGACCCATAACGGCCCATTGACAACGTACATGAATTTGTGCGAAGACATTGCAAACATCTTACATCTTGTGACGAAAACTCCAGAGTCGTACGTCATCATCATTGGCAGAAGCGTCGACATCAACGGCGAAGAATGCGAGGGAATGTGTATCTCATGCATGGAGCCAAAAGTTGGATTTAGCACCGTGGCGGAACAAGCGAGATGTGTGATTCTCACCTCTGGCACGTTGTCGCCGATGAACACTTTTGAAGCTGAACTCGGTGTGGAATTCCCCATCAAAATTGAAGCGCCGCACGTCGTGCCGACGTCTCAAGTCTACGTGGAACTGAGCGACGCCATCGGAGAGGTGACTTACAAAGCTACGTCTGGTGTCGGCGCATCAAGGTTCGCCCAAAACCTCGGGAAATACTTGCTCGAATACGCCAAAGTCATTCCGGGAGGAATGCTGGTGTTTTTTCCAAAGTATTCGCTCATCGACGTTACTCTACGAGAGTGGCACACGAGTCGTTTGTTTGCGCAAATCAGCGACCAAAAACACATCGTGTGCGAGAGTCGCGGCGCGTCTGGTTTTGCCGATACGCTCGTGGAATTCAATCGGGGGAACGCGACTGGGAAAGGATCGCTCATGCTTGCCGTGTTTCGCGGGAAAGTGTCCGAAGGTATTGACTTTAAAGATGACAGCGCGCGCGCGGTGTTTTGCGTCGGTATTCCATTTCCAAACGTATTTGACGTCAAGATAAAAACCAAGCGCGACTTTAATGACCTTCCAAAGTCACGTCAGAAAGGCATGCTCACTGGTAGTGCTTGGTACAGCGCACAGGCGTATCGCGCGTACAATCAAGCTCTCGGCCGTTGCATTCGCCATCCCAAGGATTACGCCGCGTTGTTCCTCGTCGACGCTCGTTTTCGTGAAGGCGGGCAATACATGATGAACAATATTTCAAAGTGGATTCGCAAAAGTGTCACGGCATGCGGAAGCGTGAACGAAAGCGTTCGCAACGTTGATGAGTTTTTCAAGCGCACGAAAAAGATGTTACTCGAGAAGGAAATTAAAACAGAATCCACCGATGCACCTGCAGACGAGACGCAAAATCCTGAATCTCCCGTCGAGTACAGAGCGCAGAGAAACGAAAACATATTCAACGCAATCGGGTGCGAAGATAATAGAAAATTATGCGACGCCATGGATGCTTTACATCAAGCTGCGCTGAGCTGCGAAGAACCGATGCGCGTGAACGCCATCGCGAAGGCGACGACGAGTATTCGAGCGCTGACGTACAAAGTCACGAACGGGTCCAAATTAGCCAAAACTGGTCCGGGTAAAGTGGAAGGTGTGGGGAAATCGATTGGAGCGCAAATTGATTATTTTCTCGAGCACGGCAAATTTGAGCGCATGGAATACTATCTGCGCGGCGAACGCATGCCGCATTAGTCAGAGAAACATGTTGTACCAATACAAAATTCTACGAAAACTGTCGATAACATCGTAAACACACCGTATGGTTCGGCGGCCTATCTGAAATATCGGTCCCGCACGACATACAGCTTCTCGCATTCCTGCTTTGTGGTGTAGCAAAACCATACGCGCGGTGGCCGTAGTCATAAATATCGTGACGAGCGCGTCCGCGGTCGCCGTGAAAGCAGTTCAAACACACCGTATGGTTCGGCGGCCTATCTGAAATATCTACATCGCACCTTTCGCACCGTCTCCTGAGTTCTCTCCTGGGTTCTTGAGCGAATCGCCGAGGCGCGTTCCGCATGCCTTCCGTCATATGCGTCTGAAATACCTCAATGTTTGCGCGCAAACGCGAGCCCCCGCCCTGCCTTCGAGCCATGTTTCGAGGACTGTTACACGGCCTGCAGATGGGCGCTATGACGCACCCGATGGACCGAACCCACACGTGTCCGCCGACTTCAGCCATGTTAGGACATCCTTCGAACGAGCACCGTCCTCGTCGGCGTCCCGTGATAGCTTCGGCGTCGGTGATCCATGCGCCAGTCAGATGCGGCACGGCGTCAGCGGTTCCATCCATGTTCCACGCCTCTATGGGGTCGTGCAGGCGCAGGATGTCACCGACCGCCGGAGGCATGACGCCACGCGTCGCGTATTCGTATTCGCCGCCTTCGCTGTTTCCGGCTGGTCGGACTGTCGCGCGTCGTCGGTGCGCGCGCGTAACAGTGTCGTTTCGAGTCGGAAACTTCCGAAACTCATCGTTAACAAGTGACTTTTTTCATCCTTTTGCGCACGCACCCGCGGGCGACGGCGACGCGCTGGAAAAGAGATTGACAAATCTCTCTTCGAGCCTCACAGAAACGGAAACGTGTTTGTACTGTACTGTATCGAT
>Ga0181595_10000253_pt1 | contig 57433 bp, 56 predicted proteins | sample 041ome_7_FD_145604 | JGI IMG/M metagenome (GOLD analysis project Ga0181595, IMG submission 145604) | Coastal salt marsh microbial communities from the Groves Creek Marsh, Skidaway Island, Georgia - 041401AS metaG (spades assembly) | ecosystem: Environmental > Aquatic > Marine > Intertidal zone... | reverse complement strand
GCGTTTGGCTGGCGTTTCTACTGCGTTATCGCTTGTTCATGTAGAATAACTACACATCACAAGCTCTGCCTTGTATAAACACCAGCCAAACGGCTGCAAAAACAAGCTGCAAACGTCAACACGCCCTTATCTGGCTTGCTGCAGCTTACGTTTAACCTGCAACAGACGATCAGGAGAACATCATGACCGAACAACTTGCCACCTTCGGCGCCGGCTGCTTTTGGTGCCTGGAAGCCGCGTTAAATGAAACGGCTGGCGTAACCGAAGCATTAAGCGGCTATATGGGCGGTCATACCGCTAACCCCGATTATCAGAGTGTCTGTAGCGGCCAAACCGGGCATGCTGAAGTGGTGCAGGTTCGGTTTGATCCCACTCTGATTAGTTTTGCAGAGCTTTGTCAGATCTTCTTTGCCTTACATGATCCGACGCAACTTAACCGTCAGGGTAATGATATTGGCAGCCAGTACCGCTCGGTTATTTTTTATCATGATCAACAACAGCGACAGCAAGCGCAAAGCTTTATCGCGGAATTAAGCCGGGCACAGGTTTTTAGTGATAGCATTGTCACTGAATTAAGCCCTGCCAGTCAGTTTTATCCGGCCGAAGCCTATCATCAGGGCTATTACCAACAGCACCCGACTCAGGGCTATTGCCATTGGATCATTACGCCTAAGATGCAAAAATTCCGGCAGCAATTTAAAGCGCGGTTAAAATAAACGGCGAGCTGCCTGCGCCGCCCGCCGTTTATCAACTTAGCCAACATTCTGCCTTGCCGCTTTAAAAAGCGCGGTAATTCAGGTTTAAACCAAAGGTCAGGCCGGCGGTATTGTAACCATCGCTGCTTTGATAATTTTTATCCAGCAGGTTATCGATATTCGCCCGCACCGTGAGTTTTGAACTTAGCGGATAAGCTACGCCTAGCCCCCACAGCGTATAACCACCAAGATAACTGCGACTGGCGTAAGGCCCCTGAAAACTCTCACTCTGGTAACTGGCGCTTAGGTAGGTGCTAAGCTGCCGCCATTGGTATTCCAAACGCCAATTGAGGTTATGCTTTGGCCGCCGCGGTAGTGGCTCGCTGGTGAGCTGATTCTCCGTGTCCAAAAAGGTATAGGCGAACTGTTGCCGTAGCTGGGCTAAGGTCACCTCCACCTGCAGCTCGGCACCGGTGATCCGCGCCAGACTAATATTCTCCGGCAAATAGGTCGCCAGATTAAACTGGATCAGATCGCTGACATCGCGGGCAAACCAGGCCAGTTGCACACTACCATTATCAGTGTAATAACTTAACGCCAGCTCATCGGCGATGGCCCGTTCGGGTGCCAACTCCGGGTTGGCACTACCGGGATAATACAGATCGTTAAAGGTTGGCGCTTTAAAAGCTGCCCCCCGGCTGGCGCGAACTAGCCAGCCATCAGCAAACTGATAGCCTGCCGCCACTTGCCAGGTATTATTACCGCCATAACGCTGGTTTAGATCGCGTCTGGCCGAGCCCTCCAGCAGCCAACCAGCCTGTTGCCAGTTCAAACCGCTAAATAATGCCCGGTTGATGCGGCTCTGCTCCAGATACGGCACAGCAGAACGGTCGACCTGTTCCGCATACCAATTGACGCCGCCGTGCCACTGTAGCTGCTCAGTGAGATTCAGCGAGCTCTGATAACTAAACTCGTCCCGTTCAGTAATAAAAGGGCTGCGCGAATCCGGGCCATAGCCGGTATCTTGATCGTAAATACGGCTTAGCTGCACCTGCTGTTGCCAGCGCGCGCCATCATGCTGCCACCCCAGACGGTAACTGCGCTGCAGTACGGCACTCTGATCTTCAGTGCCCCAACCGGTATCAAATTCGGTGTTACCACTATTGATATCGGCTTGCGCCTGCAGGGTGCCAAAGGATGTTTGATAAGTAGCCGCAAACTTAGCAAAACGCTGCTGATAGCCATCGCGATCCGGATCTAAATCTTCTCGTACGTTAAAACCATCAGCGCGACTGTAGCCCAGAGATGCATTAAATTGCAGCCGGTCTTGCTGCCAACCGGTACTCAAATCAGCCCCCGCCTGGCCATAACTACCAAGATTAGCATTAAGCTCAGCACCGGCACTTTGCCGGGTAGTAATAGCGATAACGCCGGCTAACGCATCCGCCCCATACCAGGCAGCGCGTGGACCACGGATTACCTCAATCCGCTCGACCAGTTCAAGCGGCACCAGTGCCAGCGCTTTATAGCCATTAGTCGCCGCCCCGGCGCGAATACCATCGATCAACACCAGCGTATGACCGGTGTTACCGCCACGTAAATAAAGGCCACTATTCTGACCACGACCACCGTCCCGGGAAAGTTGAACGCCCGGTAATTGCGCTAACAAAGCGGGGAGATCGCGGGCCTGCCGTGCTTGAATATCTGCTAGCTCCAGCACCGTAACACTGGCTAGGACTTCACTTTCCGACATAGGCGTATGGCTGGCATAGACACTGATCCGTTCTACCGGCTCTGTCGCTACCGCCATAGCAGACGATGCAAGCATTAAGCTTGCCCAACTGAATTTAAACATAGTCACTCCACACAGAGCCCACCGCACTGTGAATCAGGTTAGGGGAATTTTCAGGCCGGTCTCCGGGCTTGTTACCTGGTAGCACAGGGCTACCGTCTATTTCGCCTTCCCATCTGAGCGCCGTTAGTAAGCGACTTATGACAGTGGCATCTGAAATAAACACAGTAAGTTACCGTTGCGGGGGCAGCTCTGGTGTTACACCAGATTCCCGTTTAACCTTGCCTGGCTGGCAAAGCACCTGAAAACAAAACGGCTTTTACCTTAAGATAAAAGCCGTGGCAGTTTACGCTTCTGCGCCAGATTGTCAACAGACATCTGGAAGTCTAGTTAATCGCGAAAATTAGTAAATTGAAACGCCTGTTCCAACTCGGCACCGCGTACCAGCGCAATCACTTCTTGCAAATCATCGCGTTTTTTACCGGTCACCCGGACTTGCTCACCCTGAATAGACGCCTGTACCTTGGCTTTGCTGTCTTTAATCAGCTTTACCAGCTTTTTCGCCATTTCAGTTTCAATACCTTGCAGCAGATTTAACGCCTTACTACAGGTCTTGCCGGAGAAACTGACACTGCCCTCTTTAAAGGAGCGAATATCAATGCCGCGCTTTACCGCCTTGGTCAGGAAAATCTCGACCATTTGTTGTAACTGGAATTCTGCTTCAGCCGTTAGCGTGACGACTTTATCCTTCAACGCAAACTCGGCGGTAATACCACGAAAATCAAACCGGGTTTGCAGTTCCCGATTAGCGTTATCAACGGCATTCAGCACTTCTTGCTGATCCACTTCTGAGACAATATCAAAGGACGGCATCTTATTCTCCTATAAGCTGTTTGCTGGTGATTATACCCAGAAAACTGCTACAATCCGAGCGACTTTCGCGGAGGTTGTATCGTGCCCCAAGCTTTTTATCGTGTACTGTGCTGGTTTGTCTTACTGTTATCGACCTTCGGTTTTCTGGCAGAACTTAGTGGTCATCGCATTGGTGTCGGTGTTGCTAACCTCGACAAGCTGGCGCATTTTCTGATCTTTCTTGTACTCAGCTGGTTGTTTTTTAAAGGATTCCGGCCGGTTTTCTGGAAGTTACTGCTGTTTTTAGGCATTTATGGCGCCTTGATTGAGGTGGTGCAGGAATACTTTACCCACCGCCACGGTGACGTCTGGGACTGGGTAGCCGATATGGCCGGCGTCCTGACCTTCTATCTTGGCCGTAAACTCTGGCATTTATGGCGTCCACGCAGCCGCAGTGCAGCATAGTTGGCCAGGGCGCCATCGGCTTACTGGCGGCTAGCCGACTCCAACTGGCTGGTTGGGCGGTTGATCTGTGGTTGCGTCAGCCAAACCCGCTTCGGATCGATTTTCAGCCATTACAAGGTCCTGGCCAAAGCTTAAACTTTGCTGCCTGCCAGCAACCGGCAGAGCTGTTGTTTATTCCGGTTAAAGCTTACGCCGCTTTACCCTGTTTACAGCAGCTGCAGCCACTTCTGCAGCCCGGCACCCAAATCGTGATTAGCCATAATGGCATGCCAGATCTGGCAACTTTACAACGTCATGTCACTGTCAATCAGGGTTTATGGTTTCTCAGCACCAGTCAGGCAGCACTGCGCACCGCCACAGGTGTCAGGCATACCGGTGCCGGTAGCAGTGTGCTGACAGCGCTAAATGACACTGCCCTGAGCAGCCAACCCAAGGTCGAACCCTGGCTGAATACGGCGCTTGGGCCACTGACCATCACCGCCGATATTCAACCGGCACTCTGGCGCAAACTGGCTATCAATGCCGCTATTAATCCCCTTACTGCTATTCATGGTATTAACAATGGCGCTTTGGCGGCGGCGGAGTTCCAACCTCAGCTCGAAGCGATAGTCAGCGAAGTCTGTGTGGTGGCCGCAGCCGAGGGCATGCACCTGCCCCTTGCAGAGACACTGCAGCAGGTGCAGCAAGTGATAGCTGCCACCGCCGCGAATTACTCATCCATGTTACAGGACGTCAGAGTAGGCCGGCGCACTGAGCTGGCAGCGATCACTGGCTACATCGTCAACACGGCAGCACGGCATGGTTTAGCCGTGCCGGCAAATCAGGCGTTGTGGCAAGCGCTGGCAAGCAGTGCTTAGGGGCGATAAACTGCCACATTCTGATAACCCTGCTCCTGTAGCAGAAGCGCTTGCAAACGGCTCATCACGCCGCGATCGCAATAGCAGTAATACTGCTTGCTCTGATCCAATTGTGGGAACTGCGTTGCCAGCCGGAAGAACGGGATTTCCAAAACCTGATGACTGTGCAGCTGTAAAGGCCGGCTCTCGGTTTCATCCGGGGCGCGAATATCCAGCACGACCGCATCCACCGGCAGCACCTCTTCAACCGCTACCGTACGGGCCTGTTGCTCGGCCTGATATTCTACGGTGCGGATATCCAGCACCTTAGCCTCCTGCACGACACGCTGCAGAATAGTACTGTCAAAGGCGACTTCGGTGGCTTCAACTTCTGCCAGTACCGCATTCACCGTCGGGCTTTTGGAAATCACGCCACAGTATTCCGGCATAGTGCGGGCCAGCTCTTCCGCACCAATGTGCTTCGCCAGGTCGATAATTTCCTGCTTATCCTGATAAATCAGTGGCCGCAGGATCAAGGTATCGGTTACCCGATCAATTACCGCCAGATTAGCAATGGTCTGACTGGCAACCTGGCCAATACTCTCACCCGTCACCAGTGCTTTGATACCCAAATCTGCTGCTACCTGACTAGCCGCCCGCATCATCATCCGTTTTAACACTACGCCCATCAGACCAGATTCGACTTTCTCCAGAATCTCCGTCAGCACAGGCGCGAAATCAACACTGACAAATTTTACCCGGTGCGACAGGCTGTATTTTTGCCACAGATAAAACGCCATTTCCCGCACACCAGCCTCGTGCGCTGCACCACCCAGGTTAAAAAACAGGTAGTGGGTACGTAGCCCCTTGCGGATCATCAGATAGCTGGCAACCGCCGAATCATAACCACCGGAGATCAGTGATAGCACGTCAGACTGTGATGGCAGCGGAAAGCCGCCCATACCAGCAAAGCTCTCGGTGACCAGCAGAAATTTATCCTGCTTAATTTCGAGCTTGATGGTCAGATCCGGCTTTTTTAACTGCACGCGGGCACTGGCCACGCGCTGATTAAGCCCACCACCAATATAACGCTCCGCCTCCAGCGAGCTAAAACTGTGACTGCCCTGCCGCCGCACCCGGATACAAAAACTTTTGCCGGCCAGTTGCGGCTCATAGACAGCGGCAACCTGCTCAAACATATCATGCAGATCGGAAAAACTGCGGGTTTGCATTTGTGAGAAACTGACAATGCCGGGAATACAGCTTAAACGCTCTATCATTTGGCTGCGCAGTTCAGGTTCAACCCTGCTGCTACGCACTGTCAGGTGATCATAGTTATTTAATACCTCAACCTGCTCATCCAACTGTTTCAGGATCGTTTTCAGATTCCGTTCCAGCAGTAAGGTTTGGCGCTTGCGGACAGACTTACTTTTGATCGAGATTTCCGGATGCAGTTTGATGATAAATTCAAGCATGATTGACAGTCAGTAGCGAAAAAAGGCGCGCATTATAGCGAAAAAGCCGGCAAACCGCTAACTCGCGATCTGCCGTAACAGAACATGTTTAGCCGGGATTACTGACTGGCTCCAAACTGACGGGTTCCGACTCTTTGGGTTTGCCCTGCATAATCGCAATTTCTACACGGCGATTACGCCGCCGGTTCAATTCGCTGTCATTGGGGACCAGTGGCCGGGTATCGGCATGCCCTACTACCATCAAACGATTACGATCAAAACCCGGCGCCCGAACCAGTTCAGATGCAACCGATACTGCCCGCTTCGCCGACAGGTCCCAGTTGTTCAAATGCAGCTCATCAGCCACCTGAAAATCATCGGTATGACCGCTGACAGTAATCTCCCCCGGAATATCCACCAGCATCCGGCCAATCTGTTGCACTATAGGACGAAACCTTGGTTGTAAGAACGACGAGCCTGATGGAAAAGCGCCGTTCTCACGAATACGGATAATAATTTGTTGTCCCAGCGATTCTAACTCGATGGCACCATCAACAATTTGTTGCTCTAATTCTTCCGCCAGCTTTTTAACCGTCTCGTTAATGCGCTCCTGTGCCGCCTCTGCCAGCGCTTCGGCAGCTTCCTGCTCTTCGGCATTTAATGCTGACTGACCACCGGTTTGATCTTCGCGTTGTTCTTGCCGGCCACCGGCGGAGTCTTCCTCACCGGCCTGAAACTCGATCACCTGCTGTGTCATTTCCATCGTTTGTTGCTGGATGGTTTCAATTGGCGTCGGATCGGGTCGCCCCGGCCGGAATTCCATGGCAATCACACTGGTGCCTTTTGGAATATCGTCCACTTCAATTTTATTCTGTACGCCAAAGGCAAACTTCATCGAGCCGGCAATCTGCTTAAATTTCAGTACGTCCATCTCAGAAAACGCCAGCAGCAACACAAAGAAGCACATCAACAGCGACATCAGATCGGCAAAAGTTGCCAGATAGGCAGGTGCCCCCGGTGGTGGACATTTGCATTCTTCTGGCATGTCACTCATGCGGCTTCTCCGGCAACTTCGCGTTTACCCTGCGCCAGATAATTACGCAAAATACCCTCGATCACTTTCGGGTTCTGGCCATCCTGAATGCCTAATACTGCATCCAGAATCAACATATTATTCAGTTTTTCCTGCTGGTTACGGATCGCAAGTTTGTCAGCAATAGGAATAGCTACGATATTAGCGATAAAAGCGCCATATAGCGTGGTTAATAATGCTACTGCCATCGCCGGGCCGATCGCTTTTGGGTCGTCCATATTAGATAACATAGCAACCAGTCCGATTAAGGTGCCAATCATTCCCATCGCCGGTGCCACATCGCCCAGACTTTTGAATAGCGCAATCGCGTTTTCATGCCGTTTTTCGGTTAACGAGATATCCTTTTGCAAGGTAGCCCGCACCACATCGGCATCATGACCATCAACCAGCATATTGATGCCTTTTTGCATAAAGGCATTCGGAATATCCGCCTCCTCCAATGCTAAAAAACCGCCTTTCCGGGCCGAATCACCTAACTGCACAGCTTTCTCAATCAACTCTTCCGGAGCCTCGATTTTAAACATAAAGGCTTTCGCTGCTGCCTTACCTGCGCCAAGAAATTGGGCTAAAGTGAATTTTGATAGTACAACAAAGATTGAGCCTCCAAATACAATCAGGACTGACACCAAGTCAGCAAACATTCCAACATCGCCACTACTACCCAGCACCATCGCCATGACTACAAAACCGATGGCTCCTACCATTCCGATTAGCGTCGCTAAATCCACTTCTCACTCCTTAATCGTCAGACACCTTGTGGGCTGCAACAGGTTGCTATTTGCTTATATTATCTTAGGCAACGTACAGTTATCGACCTATGTTAACGAACATTAAGCAATAAATCGTCAGAAAATACCAATTTAGTCGTTTCCAAGTATCGCAGCATTGACCATAATAGCCTGCTACGATAAGGTTGCGCACAGTTTTTGGGGAGTGGCATGAGTAAAAAAAACGCAGATTCGTTACAGTTCGAGCAGTCCATGCAGGAGCTGGAGCAAATTGTGCAACAGCTGGAGCAAGGTGAGCTGACACTGGAGCAAGCGCTGAGCCAATTCGAGCGTGGTATTGCGCTGGTTAAACACAGCCAACTGCAATTACAAAGTGCCGAACAAAAAGTGCAAATCCTGTTGCAACAACAGCAACAAGAACAACTGGCTGTTTTTATCCCGCAGGCAGGAGATTAACTTGACCCCCGCCAGTTTACCGCTGTTTCAGCAACGTCTGGAACAACAGCTTCAGCAATTAATGCAACAGGGCCTGCCTGACACTGCGGTATTGGAACCTGCGATGTCCTATAGTTTATTGCTCGGTGGCAAACGTATTCGGCCTTATCTGGTGTATGTTACCGGGCAACTGTTAGGAGCTAAGCTGGAGGATTTAGATGCTCCGGCAATGGCCATTGAAGCCTTGCATACTTATTCGTTGATCCATGATGATTTACCGGCGATGGATGATGACGATTTACGCCGCGGTAAAGCGACCTGCCACAAAGCCTTTAACGAAGCCACAGCCATTCTGGCCGGTGATGCTTTACAGGCTCTGGCATTCGAAATATTAAGCCAGCATCCTTATCAGCAGGTCAGTAGTGCATGCCAGATCAAAATGGTGCACGCCTTAGCCCGAGCAGCCGGTGCTGCCGGCATGTGTGCCGGCCAGGCCATTGATCTGGCTCAGACCAATCAGCAAATCGATTTACACCGGTTAGAGCAGATGCATCGCTTGAAAACCGGTGCCCTGATTGAATGTAGCGTTAAAATGGCCTATTACTGCAGTCCGTGTCAGGATCCGCAGGTGTTAGCAGCATTATTGACCTATGCCAGCGCGCTGGGTCTGGCCTTTCAGGTGCAGGATGATATTCTGGATATTGAGAGCGATACCGCAACCCTGGGTAAGCCGCAGGGCTCAGATTTAAAAGCCAATAAATCAACCTATCCGGCCTTGTTAGGTCTGGAAGGTGCCAGGCAAAAAGCCCGGCAACTGTACCAGGACGCCCTGGCAGCACTGGATACCGTGCCGGGTGACACCAGTGAATTACGGGCCTTTGCCCACTATATAATCGCCAGAACGTTTTAACCAAGGCATGTGGTAGACAAGCTATGCATATTGATATGACGGATTATCCGCTGTTGGACAAAGCAAACCTGCCGGAGCAACTCAGACAGTTGCCGCAGGAGCAATTACCACAGCTAAGTCAGGAGCTGCGGCAGTTTTTATTAAAAACGGTCAGTCAGAGCAGTGGCCATTTTGCCTCCGGCCTGGGTACAGTCGAGCTGACCGTGGCCTTACATTATGTCTACAATACCCCCTTTGATCGGCTGATCTGGGATGTTGGCCATCAGGCTTACCCGCACAAAATTTTGACCGGCCGCCGCGATCGCATGCATACCATCCGCCAGAAAGATGGCTTGCATCCGTTTCCGTACCGCGAAGAAAGTGAGTACGATGTGCTGTCAGTCGGCCACTCCAGTACTTCCATTAGCGCTGCCCTCGGCATGGCAATTGCTGCCCGGCAAGCGAAAAGTCAGCGTAAAGTAGTCGCAGTCATTGGTGATGGTGCCATCACTGCCGGCATGGCATTTGAAGCGCTGAATCATGCCGGTGAAGTTAAGCCGGATATGCTGGTGATCCTCAACGACAACGAGATGTCCATTTCTGAGAATGTTGGCGCCCTGAATCAGTATTTTGCGCGTATTTTATCCGGCAGTTTTTACACCAGCCTGCGCGAAGGCGGTAAGAAAATCCTGCGTGGTGTGCCGCCATTACACGAGTTGGCTAGTCGCGCCGAAGAACACTTTAAGGGCATGGTCACACCAGGCACCTTCTTTGAAGAGCTGGGATTTAACTATATCGGCCCCATTGATGGCCATGATGTGCTGGGGCTGGTCGATACTATCCGCAATATGCGGTCATTAAAAGGGCCGCAACTGCTGCATATCGTTACCAAAAAAGGTAAAGGTTATGCTCCGGCTGAAGCCGATCCCATTGGTTATCATGCGGTCTCGAAATTTGACCCGGCGCAACACAAGCAGCCGGAGAAAAAAGCCGGCAAACCCAGCTTTTCGAATATCTTCGGGCAATGGATTTGCGATATGGCAGAGCAGGATGAGCGGCTGCAAGGTATTACGCCGGCGATGCGCGAAGGCTCGGATCTGGTGGCCTTCTCCAAACGTTTTCCAAAGCGCTACTTTGATGTCGCGATAGCCGAACAACATGCCGTCACTCTGGCTGCTGGTCTGGCGATTGAAGGCTTAAAGCCGGTGGTGGCGATTTACTCCAGTTTTTTACAACGCGGCTATGACCAACTCATCCATGATGTGGCCCTGCAAAACTTAGATGTGCTGTTTGCGATTGACCGTGCCGGTATCGTGGGTGCCGACGGTCCCACCCACCAGGGTGCCTTTGATATCAGTTTTATGCGCTGTATTCCGAATCTGGTGGTGATGGTGCCATCCGACGAAAACGAATGCCGCCAGATGCTATATACCGGCTATCAGTATTCGGGGCCTGCTGCTGTGCGCTACCCGCGCGGCAGCGGTACTGGCGTCACAGCTAGCAAGCAAATGGAGCTATTAGCTATCGGCAAAGCCCGGTTAGTGCGTCAGGGTAAGCAACTGGCAATCCTGGCTTTTGGCCCGCTGCTGGCGGCCTGTCAGAGTGTAGCGGAAGCGCTGGATGCCAGCCTGGTGGATATGCGTTTTGTCAAACCGCTGGATGCTGCGCTGTTACACCAGCTGATGGCTGAGCATCAGGCCATCCTGACGGTGGAAGACAATGCCATTATGGGCGGTGCCGGCTCTGCGGTTAATGAATTTCTGCTGGCACAGCAGTATGCTGGCAAGGTGGTTAACCTTGGCTTACCGGATGAATTTATAAAACAGGGTACCCAACAGGAAATCTATAGTGAATTGGGGCTGGATAGCGCCGGCATTATGCAACAGGCCTCGGCTTTGCTGAGCAAAATCTAACCAGCACACACCAACAAGCTCTTACTCTCAGGCTCCACCCGGGGCCTGCTATTCCTGTTGTAACCAGATTAAGCCTTCAGCCTGCAGCCTTAACACCTGCCGCTCCAGATCAGTGCTCTCTTCAAACTCAAAGGCATCAACCTGCCCGGCAAATTGCAGACTGGCGACCCCTGGTGTGGCATTTTGCAGTAGCTGACTGGCGGACAGACTGGCCAGTTGCAACGACACTTCCCACCCCAATAGCTGCCCGCCCAATAGCGGCAAAGGATAAAGCGCATAACCGCCATAGACTTTTAGGCGCTGCTGACTGTGGCCTTCACTTAATGTTAAATCCGACAGCTGCTCAGCCAGTTTTTTACCGTAGGCGCCCACCTGAGACAGCGGAATATCCCGGAACACCACGACAAATTGCCAGTTATCCAGTCGTACAACATAATCCGAGCCGCGGGTTTCACGACTTAGTACTGCGCTAAAATGCTGCAACAGGCTATCTGTAATCCCTTTGCCGTGCTGTTGCACCAGCGGTGCCAAAGCTTCGGGTTGCAACACCAATAGCGCGATACTCTTACCCTGGGCCTGAAGAGAGGCCAGATTATGCTGGAAGTGCTCAATGTCTTTCGGCAATTGCTCGTGTAAGAACCGGCTATTGCGTAATCCGGTTTGACTATCGCGATGAGTCAGTTGCTGCAACTCTTCATTAAGCTCGTTTAAACGCTGATTGGAGTTTTCTAACTCCTGTGTCCGCTGTCGCACCAAACGCTCGAGCTGCTCCTGTTTTAACAGCGCATTCTGCCGGTACAGCCAAAACAAACCGTACAAGGAGCTGATCATCAATACCAGCCATAATAAGCGATATAGCAGCGTTTCATCAAAATGGCGCGGGATCACCAGTTGCAGCTGTGCTTGCACCGCTTCCTGCCAGCTCTGATGTCGGTATTTGGCCTGTACCACGAAGTCAAAGCTACCGGGTGGTAAATTGGTATAAACCGCTTCCCGCCGCTCGGCAGCGCTGTACCATTCTTCATCAAAGCCCTGCAGCTGATAGCGAAACTCCAGACTTTCCGGCCGGCTAAACTCCAAAGCCGTATAACTGATGGTCAGATTACGCTCATATTGCTCCAACACTAAGCGACGCTCAGTTGCTGTTAACGGATATAAACGCGGAGTTTGGACCTGTTTTACCCGTAACTGAATATCAGGCAAGGCCGTACCTTGTGGTTGTTCAGGTACTGCTACCACGCCTTTTAAAGTTGGATACCAGAGCTGTTGTTGCCAATAGGCCACTTTAGCCTGACCGGCACCATTACAGCATCGACTGGAGAGTGAGCCCATCTGACGATCAAAAGGCGATAGCACCTCTTCGATACGATACCCCTCTTGTGGCAACTGATTTAGGCTGGCCCGTTCGAGGCGGAAGATGCCTTTGTGCGTACTGATCCAGATCCAACCGCTTTGTTGATGGAAGTAAAAACTGACCGCAGGTCCGTGTAACAAGCCATTACCGCTGTGTAGCTGCTGCCAGCTCTGCCCTGGCTGCAAAATAAAAATACCGTCATCCAGGGTACTGACCAGTATCGTTTGATCGGGGAGCAACAGTATCGCCATAATATAGGCATTATAGAGCGCAGTACCCGAGCCGAGCCGGGTTAAACGTTGTTGTTGCCAGCGATACAAACCGCGGCTGGTACCCACCAATAACTGCTGTTCACTCTCATCCAGCGCCGTGATTTGCCGCGATTCCAGCTCCGCGTTTTCACTCCAATACTCCAGCTTGGTTGCGGTTGCGAAATACAAGCCTTTTAAAGCCCCCAGCCAAACGCCACCGGCTCTGGCACCCTGGATCACTCTGACGGCCTGCCCCTGCAGCTCCGGAAATAATGGCTGTAAATTACCCTTTTCGGGTGTTAGCTGAAATAAACCTCGCTCTAAGCCAAGCCACAAAGTTGTAGGCTCAGGCCAATACATCGCGTGCACCGTTTGTCCTTGCAACTGTTCTGCCGCCAGGATTTGCTGGTAATCACCGTCTTTACTCAGCACGCCTAACTCGGTCTGCGCTGCCAGTAGCAGTTGCCCCTGTGGTGTCAGCGCCAGGCTGCGGATCACCGGATCCGGAGCCGGTTGCAAGCGCCGGATTTGGGTCAGGCCGGCACGATAGATACCATCGCTAAAACTGGTTAACCAAAGTTGCTGATTCTGATCCTGATACAGCGCACTAAACCAGGGATAATTCCCTAACTCCTGCACGGTCACAGTTTGCCAGTCTTGTTGCTGAAACCGGTAAAATAATTTCCGATAGGCCGAAAGCCACATAGCGCCGTTGCTATCCTGTAACACCTGGTATACCGGAACCTTGCTGTTATCCGGCAATGCCTCAGCCACTACGCCTGCAGCAGTGAGTCGGTAAAGACCAGACTCCGCAGCTAACATCACGCCGCCACTAGTCCAACTGACATCGTACACCGGTGTCTGACGCAACTCCGGCGGCAATTCAAATTGCTGCCAGCTACCATCGGCATCACGTTGATAGAGGCTTTCTGCCGCCACCACCCACACCTGCTGCTGATGGCGCGTTAATTGACTGACAACGGTTTTAACCTGCTCAATCCTTTGTACTTGCCCCTGCTGCACCTGAAACAATTGGTCTGCAGCCACCCAGATTTCACCCGGAGCCATTTCGATCAAGGAGGTAACTTCATTAAATAACGGTAAGCGCTCAAAGCTCAGCTCTTGCGGTTGTAGCACCGATAAGCCGGCTTTGGTGCCGACCCAAATCCGCCCGTCACTGTCGGTTAATAACTGTGTGATAGCATTGCTGGCAAGGTGGGGGTGAGTTTCAGTGGTAAAGACTTCAAATTGTTGGCCATCGAAACGATGCAAACCATAGAGGGTTCCGAACCACAGATAGCCTTGCTGATCCTGGGTCACTGCCCGCACCGAGTTACTGGCCAGACCATCAGCACTGGTCCAGTGTTTAATATCGTAGTCAAAGACTGAGGGAGTTGCAGCCTGTAGCGGCAGTAGCCACAACAGCATCAAAATACTGCAGAACAGTCGCATGACTCCCTCCCTAGAATAGATTTACCCTTACAACCAATTGAGCTGCACTAACAGCTGTAAAATCAGCAGCGCCGGCAATGCAGCGAGCAGATCGTCCAGCATAATGCCAACACCACCATGCACCCGCTGATCAAACCAACGGATCGGCCAGGGTTTGACAATATCAAAGAAGCGGAATAATACAAAGCCCACTAACAGACTGCTAACAGAAATTGGCACCATTAACATCGTCAGCATAAAGCCGATAATCTCATCCCAGACAATAGCACCGTGGTCATGCTCACCGGCATCCGCCGCGGCTTTGCCACAAATATAGCAACCCAGAGCGGTGCCAAATAACAAAAACAACCCGTACCACAGCGTGCCTAACTGGCTGAATAATAAGATCAGTGGCACCGCAGCTAAGGTACCAAAGGTGCCGGGTGCTTTTGGCGCTAAACCACTGCCAAAACCCAGAGCTAAGAAATGCTGCCATTTAGACAGCTGAAATTTTGTGTTTTGCATCAGAAATGAACAAAGCCGGTATGTTGATAACTAATGGCCTGTTCCCCGGCTTTTAATTGCAGTTTGCCACTGGCGCCGGTAATACGGCCGATACAGGTAACGGGCACGCCATAAGGACTTAACAGCACATCAAGGGCACCACGGCGGCTCTCCGGCACCGTAAACAGCAGCTCATAGTCCTCACCACCGGATAAAGCTAACTGTAAGGCCTCGGCCTGATCACAGCTGTCTTTTAATGCTTGTGACATCGGAATGCGATTGACATCAATAAAGGCGCCAACGCCAGAGCGGCGCAGAATATGCGGCAAATCACCGGCCAGACCATCAGAGATATCCATTGCACTACTCGCCAGATTGCGCAGCGCCTGCCCCAGGGCGACCCGGGCTGATGGATAATGAAAGCGTTGCAGCAGGTGGGCCTGATGCTTTTTACTGACCTGATGTTGGCCTTGCACTAACTTTAAACCCAGCGCGGCATCGCCCAAAGTGCCGGTGACATAGATATAATCACCGACCTTGGCTCCGCTACGGGTAATGGCTTTACCATGCGGCACCAACCCCTTGGCGATCATGGTCAGACTAAGTGGTCCGCGGGTGGTATCGCCACCGATCAGCTGGCAGTGATAATAATCGGCGGTTTCATGTAAACCGGCAGCAAATTCCGCCAGCCAGTCTTCGTTAACTTCCGGCAAGGTTAAGGCTAACGATAGCCAGGCGGGTTCCGCGCCCATCGCCGCCAAATCACTGACATTGACCGCCACCAACTTATGCCCCAAAGCCCGGGGATCCACATCGGCAAAGAAATGGGTGCCACACACCATAGTATCGGTGGTGATCACCAGATCAAAGCCATCCCGCACCTGCAGTACAGCACCGTCGTCACCGATCCCCAGTTGGGTATCAGCGCGTTTCGCCCCGGCCTGACTAAAGTACCGGGCAATTAAATCAAATTCACCCATACAGATTAAAAAGCCGACTTACGTCGGCCTCCATAAAGCAGGTTATGCTGGTCGTAATACCCGGACGGCTTTGTCCAGGATACCATTGACGAATTTGTGGCTGTCATCCGCGGCGAAGGCTTTGGCCAGTTCGATCGCCTCATTAATGACAACCTTATAGGGCACATCCAGGCGGTACTTCAGCTCATAAGCCGATACCCGTAACACGGCTTTCTCGACCAGATCGATATCTTCAAACGGCCGTTCCAGAAAGGGTTTAATGGCTTCATCGAGCTTGCTGTGATGTAACACCACGCCACGCAGAATATCCTGGAAGTAAGGCACATCCAGATGTTTGACATTGTTTTCCAGCAACAGTTGCTGTTCAATATCGGCAATCGGATTCTGGCTGACTTGCCAGCTGTAGATGCCTTGTACCGCTAACGAGCGGGACTGACGACGCACATTTGGTTTCATGCCGGTTTCCTGTTACAGCTGCTCAAGCACATTAATCATTTCCAGTGCCGACATCGCTGCTTCACCGCCTTTATTGCCTGCCTTGGTTCCGGCACGCTCAATCGCCTGCTCGATACTGTCGACAGTCAGCACACCGAAGGCCACTGGCAGGTCAAACTGCATCGCGACCTGGGCGATACCTTTGACACATTCGCCGGACACATATTCAAAGTGCGGCGTGCCACCCCGGATCACCGCGCCCAGCGCAACGATAGCGTCATATTTTTTGCTGGCGGCAACCCGCTGCACCGCTAATGGCAGTTCGAAGGCACCGGGGATCCGCACCACGGTAATATCTTCAGCGGCGATATTGCCGACACGCTGTAAGGTATCTACGGCGCCGCTAAGCAAACTTTCGACGATAAAACTGTTAAAGCGCGCGACCACGATCGCGATCTTTCTACCTGTTGCAGCATAGCCTGCTTCAATCACCTGCATTGCCAGTCCTTACTTGTTAACTGCCACTAAAATCAGCCGCGCATAATAGCATAGTTTGCGACGTTCTGGCAGAGGCTTATTCAGAAACGTAATCCACCACTTCCAGGCCAAAACCCGACAGCGCATGATACTTTTTCGGTTGGCTTAACAGCCGCATTTTCCGCACACCAAGGCTGGCCAGAATTTGCGAGCCAACGCCAACATTACGGGAGGTACCTTTCCAGGGCGCCGAGCGGGGTTTTTCACCTTTATCTTCGGCCTGGAAATTCTGCACCATTTGCACCAGCTCGTCAGTCGACTCGTGCTTACCCAGTAGCACGAGCACCCCGCCCTCGTCAGCAATACGCTGCATGGCAGTGTGCAATGGGAAACTCAGATTAGCGCCACGGTTGCTCAGTAATAAATCACTGAAGGTATTGTGTAAATGTACCCGCACCAGCGTAGGTTGTTCTGGCGTAATCTCGCCTTTGACCAGCGCAAAGTGCAGCTGATTATCGATAGTATCTTTAAAGGTCACCAGTTCAAACTCGCCCATCTCGGTTGGCAGCTGGCAGGTTGCCACCTTTTCGATAGTGGTTTCATTCAGATTACGGTATTCAATCAGATCGGCAATGGTGCCAATCTTGATATTATGTTGCTTGGCAAAGACTTCCAGATCCGGGCGCCGCGCCATAGTACCGTCATCATTCAGGATCTCGACAATCACAGCGGCCGGTTCCAGGCCAGCCAGACGCGCTAAGTCACAACCGGCTTCGGTATGCCCAGCCCGCACCAGCACACCGCCGTCCTGCGCCATTAACGGAAAAATATGGCCGGGCTGAACGATATCTGCCGGACTGGCATCACGTGCGACCGCCGCTTTCACAGTGCGGGCGCGGTCTGCCGCCGAAATACCGGTGGTAACACCCTCGGCGGCTTCAATCGATACGGTAAAATTGGTCGAGAACGGCGATTTATTGGCATCAACCATTAACGCCAGATTAAGCTGCTTGCAGCGCTTTTTGGTCAGGGTTAAACAAATCAGACCGCGGCCATATTTGGCCATAAAGTTAATGGCTTCCGGCGTGACATATTCGGCCGCCATCACCAGATCGCCTTCATTTTCACGATCTTCATCGTCCATCAGGATCACCATCTTGCCCTGACGGATATCTTCAATAATTTCAGCGGGGGTATTCAGTTGCATAACTAACCTTCTTATAAAAAGCCGCGCTGCGCCAGCAACGCCAAATCAACACCGCCCTTAGGCGCCGCAACCGGTGTGGTTAACAGCCGCTGGATATAGCGGGCTAACAGATCCACCTCTATATGCACCCGACTGCCTTTTTGCAAGGTCAGTAAGGTAGTTTGTGCTGCCGTATGCGGCACTATGGTTAAGCGAAAACGGTCAGCCAGCACTTCATTTACGGTCAGACTAATGCCATCGATAGTCACTGAGCCCTTATGGGCAATAAAAGGTGCCAGCTCTGCCGGCAGCGCAAACCACAGCTGCCAGGCACGGGCGCTTTGTTCCATGGCCAGTAAGCTGGTTACACCATCGACATGACCACTGACCAGATGCCCGCCAAGACGCCCGGTGGCCAGCAGTGCCTTCTCCAGATTCAGCAACTGCCCGACCTTATATTCACCAAAGCGGGTTAGTTTTAACGTTTCAGCCGACAAGTCGGCACTAAACGACTGGCTACCCAGCGCAGTGACCGTCAGACAGACCCCATTGGTGGCGATACTGTCCCCCAATTTGACGTCGCTAAAGTCCAGACTGCTGCTCTGGATGGTGACACTCAGATCGCCGCCTTTAGGGCTCAGCCGGCTCAGGGTGCCAGTGGCTTCAATAATACCGGTAAACATCTTATTCCTTACTCAGGCGGGCGCGAATTCGCAGGTCGGGCCCCAGACTAATGACCTCATTAAACGCCAGTTTTGGCGTCTGTGCCAGTTGCTGAAAATCACCCAGTACCGCTAATGGCCGGCCTTGCTCGCCCAGCAGCAGCGGGGCCTGATACAGCAGTAAGTCATCGACTAAGCCAGCTTTTAGCAAACTGCCCGCTAATATCGCGCCGGCTTCGGTCCACAGACTATTAATCTGTCGCGCTGCGAGTAAAGTTAGCAGCTGAGCCAGGTCCAACTGACCGTCAGCACTTAGCGCCAGTGGCAGTTGCTCCACTGTGACCTTTGTCACGGCTAACTTACGTGGCGCGGCGTCAGCGGCATAACACAGCAGCACCGGACCACCTTCATTGAATAGCGGCTCGTTGCCGGTTAACCGCTGCTGCCGGTCCAGAATCACCCGCAGTGGCTGGCGTAAACTGCCATCGACGAGCGGCCGGATTAGCTCTGCGCCAGCATCGCTACTTTGCCGTACCGTTAAACGTGCCGCATCGGCGAGTACAGTACTGGCAGTGGATAAAATCGCGCTAACCTGTGCCCGCCATAACTGCACGTCAGCGCGTGCGGCGTCACTGGTTAGCCATTGACTCTGGCCATTCGCCAGGGCGGTACGCCCATCCAGACTGGCCGCCAGTTTCAGATACAGATAAGGCCGCTGCCGCTCCATCCGGCTTAAGAAGCCCGGATTAAGCGCTCTGGCTTCCTCAGTTAATAAACCGTGTGCAACGCTAATGCCAGCTTGTTGCAAGATGGCGACGCCCTTACCGGCGACCAGCGGATTCGGATCCAGCATCGCAATCACCACCCGGGCGACACCAGCTTTTACCAGCGCTTCCGCACAAGGTGGCGTGCGACCATAGTGGGCACAGGGCTCCAGCGTCACGTAACAGGTCGAACCCCGGGCGGCGCTGCCGGCTTGTTGTAAGGCAAAGACTTCAGCATGCGGGCCGCCGGCTTGCTGATGAAAGCCTTCGCCGAGCACCTGACCATCCTTAACCACCAGCGATCCCACATTGGGGTTGGGATCAGTAGTAAAACGGCCCTGTGCGGCCAGCGCCAGCGCGCGGCGCATAAAAGCATGATCGGCCTGACTAAAACTCACCTTATTGCTCTCCGAGACGGGCAATTTCTTCACCAAACTCGCGGATATCTTTAAAGGAGCGGTACACCGAGGCAAAGCGCACATAAGCAACTTTATCGACTTTCACCAGCTCATCCATAATCAGATTCCCCAGCAAATTACTGGCGACTTCACGTTCACCGGTAGCGCGAAGCTGGGATTTAATTTTATTAATCAGTTGCTCAATTTGTTCGGTGGCCACCGGCCGCTTTTCCAGCGAGCGTAATAAACCACTGCGTAACTTATCTTCATTAAAGGGTTCGCGGGAGCCGTCACGTTTAATAATTCGTGGCATTACCAGCTCTGCCGCTTCAAAGGTAGTAAAGCGTTCGTGGCAAGCCAGGCACTCGCGACGACGGCGTACCTGATGACCATCGGCGACCAGACGCGAGTCAATGACCTTGGTATCATCGGCATTACAAAAGGGACAATACATACTGACCTTTTACCCCCTAGCTAACTGTTCAGGACAAGGCGCTAACAGCCTGTTTAGCCGGCGCTTTGCATAAAAGAATGGCCGCATTAGCGGCCATCACAGCATAGCACGAGTTATGCCTTAGGCATAAACCGGGAAGCGGCCACAGACTTCAGCCACCTGAGCCCGTACCTTGGCAATTACCGCCTCGTCACCACGGCTATCCAGCACATCACAAATCAGGTTAGCAACCAAACGTGCTTCGGCTTCTTTAAAACCACGACGGGTAATAGCCGGGGTACCGATGCGCAGACCGCTGGTAACAAATGGCGAACGCGGGTCGTTCGGTACTGAGTTCTTGTTTACCGTAATATGCGCCAGCCCTAACCAGGCATCGGCATCTTTACCGGTGATATCTTTATCAATCAGATCCATCAGGAACAGATGGTTCTCGGTTCCACCGGATACAATCTTATAGCCACGGCTGATCATCTCAGTACACATGGCTTTAGCGTTCACCAGCACCTGCTGCTGATAAACTTTAAATTCCGGCTGCAGCGCTTCTTTAAAGGCTACGGCTTTCGCCGCGATCACATGCATTAACGGGCCACCCTGTCCGCCCGGGAACACCGCTGAATTTAGTTTCTTCTCAATGGCTTCGTTCTTACGGGCCAGGATCAGACCGCCACGAGGGCCGGCCAGGGTTTTATGGGTGGTGGTGGTCACCACATCGGCGATAGGCACCGGGTTTGGATACAGACCTGCCGCCACCAGACCGGCAACGTGCGCCATATCCACCATCAGGTAGGCACCGACTTTATCCGCGATATCACGGAAGCGCTGCCAGTCAACAATACCTGAGTAAGCCGAGAAGCCGGCAATAATCAGCTTCGGCTTGTGCTCTAAGGCCAGAGCTTCAGCCTGATCATAATCAATCACACCCGTTTCAGGATGCAGACCGTACTGTACCGCGTGATACAGCTTACCAGAAGAACTAACAGTGGCGCCGTGCGTCAGGTGACCACCATGAGCTAAACTCATGCCCAGAATAGTATCGCCGGCATTTAATAAGGCCAGGAATACTGCTGAGTTGGCCTGTGAACCCGAGTGCGGTTGCACGTTGGCGTAGTCGGCGCCAAACAATTCTTTCGCGCGGGCAATGGCTAAATCTTCCGCGATATCCACATATTCGCAGCCGCCGTAGTAACGTTTGTGCGGATAACCTTCAGCATATTTATTGGTTAATTGTGAACCTTGCGCCTGCAGCACCCGGGGGCTGGCATAGTTTTCTGACGCGATCAGCTCAATGTGAGCCTCCTGCCGCTCAGTTTCCTGAACCATGGATTGCCATAATTCCGGATCAAAATCCGCAATATTCATATCACGCTTTAACATGCTTTCTCCTGGGCGCGGCTATCACGCTTAATGTTAACGACAGTTGGAAAAACTGGCGGCTATTCTACCCTGAAATAAAAAATGTTGCACCGAAAAAACAGCCATCCAGACTTCTGCAAAGGCAAGTCCGCCGCCAGAGCCGTGTTACCGCGCTAAAAATGTGCAGCAAAGTTGCCAAAGCCGCGGCCATCGGCTACATTACTGGTTATTCATACAGCGCCTTGATTAGCGATGACTTCGACGCGGAAAATTATTCATCTGGATATGGACTGCTTCTTCGCCGCCGTGGAGATGCGCGATAATCCGCGGCTGCGTGATATTCCGCTTGCCATCGGCAGTGACGGTAAACGGGGTGTTGTCGCCACCTGTAATTATCCGGCGCGGGCCTTTGGTGTGCGCTCCGCGATGTCCAGTCATGAGGCGTTAAAGCGTTGCCCGCAGCTGACTTTTGTCCGCGGCAATATGGATAAATATCAGGCAGTCAGTAAGCAGATCCGCCAGATTTTTTTGCGCTACACGCCGTTAGTAGAGCCCTTATCTCTCGATGAAGCCTATCTTGATGTCAGCGCCAGCCCACATTTTGCCGGCAGCGCGACACTGATTGCCGAAGATATCCGCCGTAGCGTATTCGCGGAAACCGGTCTGACCGTCTCCGCTGGAGTGGCACCAAATAAATTTCTGGCAAAAATTGCCAGTGATGAAAATAAACCGGATGGGCTCTTTGTGTTAACGCCGGCTAAGGTAGCCGACTTTGTCGCCGCGCTGCCGCTGCGCAAAATTCCCGGCGTCGGCCCGAAGGCAGCAGAGAAACTGGCCAGGCTAGGACTACAATTTTGCCGCGATATTGTACCGCCGGGTGGTGAAGTGCCGCTGCCGTTACTAAGCGCCCTACTCAAGGAGTTCGGCAGTCAAACCGCCAGTTTATTAGAGCGCTGTCAGGGTATCGATCTGCGCGAGGTGCAACCGAGCCGGGAGCGCAAATCGGTTGCGGTGGAGCGGACCCTGGCCAACGATTTACACCAGCTAACTGATGCCCAGCAGATGCTGCAACAGTTATTGCCGGATTTACAACGCCGGCTCGAGCAAAGCGGCAAGGCGCATTTACTGGCCAAAATCGGCGTGAAATTAAAGTTTAGTGATTTTCGGCTGACCACAGTCGAGACGCAAAGCCAGCATCTGGATCCGGTATTACTAAACGAGCTGTTAACACAGGCCTGGCAAAGACGCGCGAATCAGGGTATTCGCCTGTTGGGATTGCACTTAGGCTTTAAAACACAGTGCGAAGAGCAGCTAAGTCTGCCTTTTGAGGTGGTGCAAACGCTCCCTAATGAATTTAATAATAGTGCGGCTTGTCTGCCTGGCTAAGCCAGCAGGTTTGCACCATCGCAGCGGTACCAATTAAAACGGCAATAAAGTCGGCTGCAATAAAAAGCCGGCGCTAGGGCCGGCTCTTTTACAAAAACGAGACTAATTAACCGGTAACAGTGACGTTTTCAGCCTGTGGGCCTTTTTGACCTTCAGTAACTTCGAAAGTTACTTTCTGGCCTTCAACCAGCGTTTTACGGCCAGTGCCGTTGATGGCGCGGAAGTGTACAAACACGTCTTTGCCGCCGTCACGGGCGATAAAACCAAAACCTTTTTCCTCGTTGAACCACTTCACTGTACCAGAAATTAACTGTGACATAACATTCTCTTACTTAAACAAAAGTTTGCCGGAGCTCCGGCGTCTTAAATATTACCGGCCAGGTAATCGAGCTGATAGATATTCAACCGCATTATCAGTGGCGCTGATGCTGTGGTCAACATAAATACCGGAGCGAACAGAACTTTCGTTGCTGTACAGGCCGTACCAGCGACATGGCAAGTTTTGCTATGTCACGTTTTGAGTGTAGCAGCAGATGTTGAAAAAATAATCATTCTGGCAGATTTTTTTTACGTCTCACCGGAGCATTGCCATCATCGCCGCCCTGAAAAAAGCGCTTGGCCGTTTCCTTTTGGCTGGCAGCAGGCTTATTAGCCGCTCTCGGCGTCTTGCCTGTACTTGGTTTGGCCTGCTTGGTTGATGATGCTTTCTTCGGCACCACTCTCTCTACCGGCTGACCATTAAAGCGCGCAGCCAGCCCTTCCAGAGTAGTGAATTCTGCCGGCCGTCGTAAGAAGGCTTCGATTTTCTGTAGCGCCTGCCAGTCTTTTGGCCCCACCAGAGAGATTGCCGTCCCCTTGGCGCCGGCACGGCCGGTACGGCCGATGCGGTGTACATATTCTTCCGGATGTTTTGGCAAATCGAAGTTAATGACATGCGATACTTGCAACAGATCCAAGCCGCGCGAGGCCAGATCAGTCGTTACCAACACCTGATACTTGCCGCTGGCGAAATCCTGCATCACTTTATTCCGCTGCGCCTGATTCAGCCTGGCACTTAAGCCGATAGCAGGAAAACCGGCTTGCTGACAAAACTCAGCCAGCCGGCCGGCGTCATCGCGGGTTGCGGTAAAAATAATCAGCTGCTTCAAACTTTCCTGTTGTAACGACTTCGCTAGCAGGGCTTCTTTGTGCGTTAAATGATCGGCAAAATAGAAGCGCTGGCTGATATCACTGTGCAGCTCGTGCCCGCTATTTACACTAACCCGAAACGGATTTTTTAACAGCGCCAGTGATAACGCATCTAAGTCGGTATGCTCTAGCGTGGCGGAAAACAACAAGGTCTGCCGTAAGCGATGATCGGCGGCTTTATTAATGATGGTCAATTGCGGTAAGAAACCCAGATCCAGCATCCGATCCGCTTCATCCAGAATCAGCATTTCCAGGCCCTGTAAAAACACCGATTTATGTTCCAGATGATCAACAAAGCGGCCCGGCGTCGCGACAATAATATCCGGCTGGCGTTTTAGCAGTTTTTCCTGATCATTAAAATTCTCGCCACCCACCAATAACACCGCCGATACCGGGGTATTGGCGATAAACAAGCGCAACTGGGCATAAACTTGCTTTGCCAGCTCGCGGGTCGGCGTTAAAATCAGCGCCCGCGCATCCTGTTTCGACAAGGCCCGGCTTTTTAACAACCGCTGCATCATCGGCAGCAAATACGCCAGCGTTTTACCCGAGCCGGTTTTTGACGATACCAGCAGATCGCGCCCTACCATCACTGCGGGTATGGCTTCCTGTTGGATCTCGGTAGGCCGGGCAAAGCCTAAATGTTGAACAGACCGCAGCAAACGCGGGTCCAGCCCCATATCCTGAAATTGCAAAATATCTGTCTCCAAAAATCTGGCGCCCAGTATACCCTAATTGTCTGCCACCGCCCATCGCGCTAGTATAGCGCCACCTTACGCACTACTGTGATGAATTAACGATGAGTAATGCCCTGAAAGAACAACTGTTAAAAGCTGGCCTGGCCGATGCCAAAAAACTAAAAACCGTAAAAAAACAGCAGCATCAGCAACGGGTGCAGGCACCGAAAAATCAAAAAGTGGTTAATGAAGCCAGTATTCTGGCCGAGCAACGTCGTCAGGAACAGGTTGCCCGGGATCAGGAGCTAAACCGGCAAAAGCAGGCTGAACTGCAGAAAAAAGCCATCGCCGCCCAGGTGAAACAGCTGATTGAAAGCAATCAGATTAAGATGAGTGGTGAAGTAGCGTTTAATTTTACTGATGGCAAGCTGGTGAAACGGCTCTACGTTAATGATAAGTTGCATAGTGAGTTAACCCGTGGTTTACTAGCCATTGCCCGGCTGGGTGAACACTATGCATTAGTCCCGGCACAAATCGCTGAAAAAATTCAACAGCGTCAACCCGAGAGTGTAGTGCTATTGAACAACCGCCAGGACCACGCGGTAGCAGCAGAGGACGATCCATACGCTGCTTACCAAATCCCTGATGATCTGATGTGGTAAACATCAGTTCAAAGGTACCGCTAACATAAGGAGCAAGTAAATGCGGTTTTTAATCCAGTTTAGCCTGCTGATAGGCCTATTCGTCAGCCAGTCACTATTTGCCGCGTCAGTTTGGCAAGTCAGTAAAGGCGATAAAACGTTTTATTTAGCAGGCACAGTGCATATGCTAAGTGAAAACGATTTCCCGCTGCCCAAAGCCTACGATACCGCCTTTAATGCCAGTCACCATCTGTTATTTGAAACCGATATACAGGCATTAACCCAACCACAAGGCGCAACACAGCTCATGTCGCGCAATATGTATCCGCCAGGGCAAAGTTTGCAGCAGGTTTTATCTGCTGATGTCTTCGCCAAACTGCAGGCTGAAGCAGAAAAACGGCAGTGGCCACTTAACTCTCTCCTGCAGTTTAAACCTGCCTTTGCTGCAATGACGATGACCGCAATAGAATTACAACGTATGGGTGCTGCCGGTACCGGTGTCGATATGCACTACTGGCAACTGGGCCAACAACAAAATAAAACGCTCAGTGGCCTGGAAACACTTGACGAGCATCTGGCGGTGTTGGATGCCATGAACCAACTGGATGCAGATCTGGTGGTCGGCTCTACATTAAACGATTTGGATAAAATGAGTGAAATGTGGGATGAGATGATCGCTGCCTGGCGCAGTGGCGACTCGGCTCAGCTTGAAGCCCTGTTCTTAACGGAGCTGCAGCAATATCCTGAATTGGAAGCCATCCTGTTGACCAAACGTAATCATGCCTGGATGCAAACCCTAACCACGCTGGAACAAAATAATGTGATGGTATTGGTTGGCGCGCTGCATCTGGTTGGTAAAGAGGGTTTGCTAAAGCTGCTGGCTGATCAAGGCTACAGCCTGACGCAATTAACTGAATAAACGCCAGGTATTGTCTTGCTGTTTGCTACGCCCGCTATCGCGGGCGTCATTGTTTTATGCTCTGGCTATAACTTTTCTCTGGCACGGATCCCCTGCTGCGCCGGAGTAAAACTGCTTGGCACCCGCCATTTTGGACGGATTGGCGTTAGAGGTAGTTCTCTTTTTCGCGCTACTAATAAGTAGCTCGAAGCCAGTAAACTTAAAAAGCGCTCATTGAACTTCTGCCAGCTATTCTGCCGAAACTCTTGTGCCAGCATGGCGCTGCAAAAAAATCGCTGTTCAGCCATGACTTCAAAACCGATCAGGTGGAGCCAATCTTTGATCCGGGCTGCACTAAAAAAGTGTCCTTGCCAGGGCAATTGCTGCTGATACGCCGGTAAACAGCGCCATAACCCTAACCAGCTATGTGGGTTAAAGCCACTGAGCAACAAATAGCCGTCAGCGACCAGCACCCGGTGCGCTTCACGGATCACATGATGTGGATCATTCTGAAACTCCAGGCAGTGGCTGAGCAATACCGCATCGACACTACTACAAGCGATCGGCAACGCATCCGGCTCTGCCACAACATCAGGGGTAATACTGGCAGAGCCCAGCCGTAACTGATAACGCACCCGGCATTCCGGCGTGCTAAGTTGGCAGCTGAGATCCCCAACTTTTAACAAATAATAGCCAAAGATTTGCTGCCACCAGGGTGCCAATTGCTGCTCTAATGCTGCGGCCAAGGCCGGTCCCTGCCGGAAACTTTGCCAGTGTTTCGGCGCGTGCAGCTGATTTTCACGTAATGCCGGTTTCATGTTAAGGTGCAGCCTTCTTTGCGATGCATGGAGCCTTCAAATGCCAGAACTGATCCCGCTACCTGCCTTTAATGATAATTATATCTGGGTTCTGACCGAGCAACACAACCCCTACTGTCTGGTTGTCGATCCGGGTGATGCTGAAGCCGTGATCCCGTTTCTGCAGCAACAGCAAAAAATACCTGCGGCGATCCTCATTACTCATCACCATGCCGATCATACCGGCGGTATCCGGCAATTAAAACAACACTACCCAGCTTGCCGGATTATCGGCCCCGCTGCAGAAGAATCCAGAATTCAAGGACTTGAACAGCTAGTGTCCGGCGGGGATCTGCTAAGTGTACCTGAGCTAAACTGGCAGTGCCAGGTGTTCGACCTTCCCGGCCATACCGCAGGTCATATTGGCTTTTATTCAGCGCCCGTTCTGTTTTGCGGTGATACTCTGTTTAGTGTTGGTTGTGGCCGCTTATTTGAGGGGACCGCAGAGCAGCTGTATCAGTCTTTGCAATCCCTGGCGACACTGCCGGACGATACGCTAATCTGTTGTACCCATGAATATACCCTCGCCAACCTTGCCTTTGCACTGAGCATTGAGCCAGATAACTCTGATTTGCAACTGTACCTGAAGCAATGCCAGCAAAAACGTCAGTTATCTGAGCCTACGCTGCCAGCGTCAATGGCTACCGAGAAGAAACTAAATCCGTTTTTACGCTGCGAAAACAGTAGGCTACAACGGAAATTTAATCAAAACTCGGCTTTGGCTTTGTTTACTTACTTAAGACAAGCCAAAGATCAGTTTAAATCCTGACTTGCAATGTCTGGTCAGACAGGTAATATCGTCTATTTACATTTGGAACCATGTTATGACTGTAAGAATCTCTGCCGTTATATTGCTGGCACTGCTTACTGGCTGTGTCAGCACGACAGGGTCTAACTCTGATAACACGGCTGTTACTGCAGTGCAGCCCGCAGTAAAACCCAAAGCAGCTGACTTTCATCGTAATACTGCCTCTGCCGAACAAATTGCGGAACGACTGTGGACAGCAGACCTAAGTGAAGAGCAACTGCTGGAAGCCACCGAATTAGAAGATTTGTGGCAACGGATCCAGACGCAACTCACCTTTAACGTGCCACAAACCCGCCCCATCGTCGAACAACGTAATTTTTATGCCGATAATCAGGCTTATCTGGATCGGGTAGCCGGCCGGGCGCAACCTTTCTTATTTTTTATCGTTGAAGAGTTAGAAAAACGGCAAATGCCGCTTGAGTTGGCGTTGCTGCCGATAGTGGAAAGCGCTTTTGATCCCTATGCCTTTTCGCCAGCGCGGGCCGCAGGCATGTGGCAATTTATGCCGGCGACTGGTAAACGTTTTGGGCTACAGCAAAATAGTTGGTACGACGGTCGCCTGGACGTGATTCAATCTACCCACGCAGCCCTGGATTATCTGCAATACCTGTATAACACGCTGGAACACGATTGGCTTAATGCGATTGCCGCCTACAACGCTGGTGAAGGCCGAATTATGCGCGCCATTCAGGCCAATAAGAAACGTCGCTTGCCCACCGATTTCTGGTCATTAGATCTACCCAGTGAAACAACGGTTTATATCCCTCGTTTACTGGCGCTAGTTGATATCTTACAGCGGCCGGAAGAATTTGATATTGTCTGGAAGTTTATTGCCAATGAGCCGAAAATTGCTGTGGTTGACGTTGGTAATCAGGTTGATCTAAGTGTCGCCGCGGATTTAGCCGGCATCAGTGTCGCCGATCTGCAAGCGCTCAATCCGGGGTTTAGACAGTGGGCAACGGCTCCCGGCGGTCCGCATCAACTGGTATTGCCATTGGACAAGGCAGAGCACTTCTCAGCGCAATTGGCGCAGCTACCTGCAGATAAACTGATGCAATGGCAACCCTATCAGGTCAAAAGCGGCGACACGCTGGGCGCTATTGCCAAACGCTATCAAATCAGTGTTTCTGAGCTACAACGCCTGAATAAATTAAATGGCAACACTATCCGGATTGGCCAGAGCTTACTGATCCCCAGAGCGGGAGAGCCCAGCCAGCAAGTGGCACAGCGTCCGGCAGCTGTATCGCCAGCAACAGGTAAGGAGATCGTTCACCTGGTACAACGTGGTGACACCTTATGGGACCTTAGCCGTAAATTTGATGTAACCGTCGCACAACTACGTAGCTGGAACAAGCTCAGCGCCAGTGCCAGCCTGCGGGAAGGTCAAAAATTATCCATTTTCAGCACTGCGGCATCAGAGCTTACAGCTCAGACCAGAACGCTGAACTATCGGGTTCGTCCCGGGGATTCTCTGGCCAAGATTGCACAAAGATTCAGTGTAACAGTGGCGGATATCGTAAAGTGGAATAACATTAATACAGAGCGTTATTTACAACCGGGCCAACAGTTAAAATTGCTGGTTGATGCCAGCGCGGTATAACGGCACCATGATGAAAAATTGCATAGCAGCTAACTTTTTGGTTTTACTGCTGTTAACGAGCACTAAAGTCTTCGCCGACTTTAGTGTCGAGGGAAAACTTGCGCTGCAATTTGCCGATGGGCAACAGCAGCAGCAAGCTTTTCCCATGCAGTTAATCCGTGAACAAGGCAGTTATATTTTTAGTGTTGGCAGCCAACAAACCCGGCTCAACGCGCCATTACAGAAATATTCATTGGCGCTGATCTTACAAAACGATCAGGATGTTTGGGTGACGGATTTTGCAAACCAACCATTAAACGGCTTTACATTAGAGATTGCTGAGCATGAGATCACGCTGCGCCGTGATCCTCAAGCCCGGGCCGCGCGTGGACGCTATGTAGTGCAACTTAACGATGAGATTTTCTATTTTAGCCGAGGTCCAGGACAAATAAATTTCGTTTTTAATGAACAGGGTATTGCCGAAGTGCAGGTTAAAGGTATGTTTAAGCCGCGTCGTTAGTCGTTAACTTCGCGCTGAGGTTGTAACTGTGGCCATAAGCCAGATAACAGACACAGCGCCGGCGCAATCAGCATTAACCAGAAATAAGGTAAAGGGATGGCATGCCACCAGGCATGTACGGCAGCAGTTAACTGAAACAAGATACCGAAAATACCGGCATAACATAACGCCCTGTTAGCCCAACGTCTGGGAAAACGCCACATCTTAATCCTCCCGCTGCCAACGCTGCTGCTGCCGCTTTAAATTCGCCAACAACCGGGCAAACACACTTAGCAGCAACCGCTCTTGCTCAGTATAGTAATGATAATGCCGCACTGAATCAAAGCCAACAAACCCCAATAAACCATCTGCATCACGGATCGGCAAGGTTAACAAGCTTTTGATTCCCTGCGGTTGCAGCAATAATTTCAGAGCGTCTCCCTCTGGTAAAGACGGGACATCCGGAATATACATTTCCCGCCCGTGCTGATGAGTACTCACCCATTGCGGAATGGTAGCCAACGGCACCTGCTGCAAAGTTTCAATTTCTGGCACTATGCCAGGCGCACACCATTCAAAGGTATTGGAGCAGGTTTGCTTTACAAAGTCATAATCAAAGATATAAACCCGATCCGCAGCAACGGCTTGGCCGAGTTCAAGCAAGGTTTGCTGCACTAACGGCGCAAATTTTTCCGCCGAGACACCAAGAAAACGTTGGGTTAACTCTAACAGGATAACGGTGAGCTTATCCGACCCACGCAAAGGTGCTTGCTGTCGGGTAATGGCTACATCGGGTAACTGATGTAAGGTAACAAGCTGCAGCCCAGGCTGCGGCACATGGCTATTGACCTGATAATAAAAACCAGTATTGGTAGAAAAATATAAGGCACGTGCTGAAAACTGCGTAGCCTGGCTTTGCAATAACTGCTGCTCAGTCAGACCGGTAACAATTTTAAACACTGCATTGGCGTCGACGAAACGCCCTGGCTCTTGCGGTAGTTGTCCGCTTTGAAACAACGCGGCGGCAAAAGGAGCTTGCCGCCACCACTGAAAATACTCTGCTACTGTCATCCTGTGTTTATCACTCCCTACTCTGCTCGCTAAACTTAGCACTGTCAGAGTTTGGCAGCTTAGCGGATCTGCAGTCAGCTTTCAAATACCCGCTGCGTCTCTATTGTTAAGCCGAAACCAGTTAGGGCTGAGCGTCAGGCTGCTGCTCTGGTGCAGCCAGTGCAAAAGCAGCCAGCTGCAGGCAGTTATGGTTTACCCGACTAATTGTCGGATATGCCGCCAGGTCGAGTTTAAAACGCAGCGCGTTATAAACCTGAGGCACCAGACACAGATCCGCCAAACTGACTTCGTCAGCATAACAATACTGACCAGCCGTTTGCTGCAGCTTTTGCTCCAGCGCATTAAAGCCCAGTGTCAGCCAATGTTGGATCCAACGTAGCTTTTGCGCTTCATCCAACGCCAGCTCAGCCGTCAGATACTGCAGCACCCGCAGATTATTTAACGGGTGCAGATCGCAAGCAATATCCAGCGCCAGTGCCCGCACTTTAGCGCGGGCGAACGGTTCTTGCGGCAACAGGCGCGGCTCAGGATAGGTTTCATCCAGATACTCGATAATCGCCAGCGACTGACTCAGGCTACCTTGCTCTTCAACCAAGGTTGGAACCAGCTCAGCCGGATTCAGCGCCTGATAGGCGCTGCTATGCTGCTGACCACCGTCTTTGAGCAGATGCACCGGAATGGTTTCAAAGCTCAGCTGCTTCAGATTCAGGGCGATCCGCACCCGATAAGCGGCAGAAGATCGCCAGTAGCTGTAGAGTTTCATTGTCCCTGATACTCCACTACTTGCTGGTCAATGGCACCAAAAATACTCTGGCCCTGCTCATCCAGCATTTCCAACCGGATGCTATCGCCAAAGCGCATAAAGTTGGTACTGGGTTTGCCATCTCGAATGGTTTCAATCATCCGGATTTCGGCGATACAGCTATAACCGACGCCACCCTCTTCAATCGAAGTTCCGTAGGCAGTACCTTGCTTATTCGATACCGTACCCGAGCCAATAATAGCACCGGCGCCCAGATTGCGGGTTTTCGCCGCATGTGCTATCAACTCGCCAAAGTGGAAGGTCATATCAAGGCCGGCATTCGGTTTACCAAAAGCAATGCCGTTGTAATGCGACAGCAGTGGCAGATGCAAGCGCCCCCCCTGCCAGTATTTACCCAATTCATCCGGCGTCACGGCCACCGGGCTAAAACTGGATGCCGGCTTGGATTGGAAAAAACCAAAGCCTTTGGCCAGTTCATTTGGGATCAAACCGCGCAGCGATACGTCGTTGACCAGCATCAGTAACCGGATCCGGCTTAATGCCTGTTCGGCACTGATACCCATAGGGACATCATCCGTCACCACGGCCACTTCGCCTTCAAAGTCGATGCCGTGCTGCTCACTGACGGCAGCAATAGGATCGCGTGGGCCAATAAAATCATCCGAGCCGCCCTGATACATTAAGGGATCGGTCCAGAAGGTTTCTGGCATCTCGGCGTTACGCGCCTTACGCACCAACTCGACGTGGTTAACATAGGCACTGCCGTCTGCCCACTGATAAGCACGCGGCAGTGGCGACTCACAGTCGGCCTGCACAAAAGGTTGTTCACCGGGCACTGTACCGGCATTTAAAGCCTGATAAATTTCAGCCGCCTTCGGCGCCAGGCTGGACCAATGATCCAATAATTGCTGCATGGTCACAGCGATCTGCGGAATAGCAATACAGCGGCTCAGATCACGACTTACTACCACGAGCTGCCCATCACGGGTCTGATTTTTTAACGTTGCTAACTTCATCTTAATTCCTTAACTGAGCGCTCAGGCTTTAACTTTCCAGCTATTCACATAGTCCGGATTTTCGGTAGCCAGGGCCGCCTCACCGACTTCCAGCGCATCCCGGGTATCCAGCATCACTGCGACTTCATCGGTAAACTTTTTCCGGTACTCTAACCCCGCCTGAAAGGCTTTCGGATGCGGGCCATGGGTAAAACCGGCCGGATGGAAAGTGACCATACCTTTTTCGATATTATCGCGACTGAAGAAATCGCCGGCATGATAGAACAGCACTTCATCGTAATCGTCATTATTATGATAAAACGGCACCTTTAACGCGCCCGGGTCGCTTTCAATTGGCCGGGGTACAAAGGTACAGACCACAAAGCGCTGCGCGACAAAAGTCGTATGGGCTGATGGCGGTAAATGATAGCGGTGACTCATCAAGGGCCGGATATCGCGCCAGTTAATCCGCATCACAGCTAAATCACCATGCCAGCCAATGGCATCCAGTGGATTATAGGGGTAAGTAATCACTGACACCTGGCCATGGCGTTTTACCTCAACCTGCCAGCTCTCTTCACTGTACTGAGCTTTGAAGGCAGCATCGATTTTCGGGGTATCCAGCATCGCCGGATCAAAGATCGCATGATTGCCAACCAGGCCTTTTTCCGGCAACTGATAGCTGTCGTTAGTGGCTTCAATCAGCACCACATACAATGGCTCCAGCGGCTCTAACCGCCACATAGTAGAGCGTGGGATCACCACATAGTCACCATCGCGCAAGGTCAGATGACCATAGTCGCAATACAGCTCGGCACTGCCCTCATGGATAAACAGTAACTCATCGCCGTCAGCATTACGCACCAGCCGCGTCATCTTATCGCTCAAGCGCCAGGTGCGGAATTTACAATGCGCATTATGCAGCAGCAAAGGGACTGCCCAGGGTGAGTCGGTACTCACTTCCAGGTTGTTAAAATCAAACAAGCGGGGGCGCAGTGGCCCCTGCCAGTCACTCCAACCGGTTGGTGCATGGCGGTGATGGAAATGCGTAGCCGGACCGAAAAAGCCACTACGACCGGTTTCCCGCTCGTAAATCGCCTGCTCGGGGAAATCGGCATGCGCCTGACGTGATACATCACCTTCTTTTAATGGAAAGGACGCCCATTTACGCATTGCTCAGCACTCCGCGCTGGATCTGATCTTCCTCAATCGACTCAAACAAAGCTTTAAAGTTACCCTCGCCAAAGCCTTCGTTGCCTTTACGCTGGATAATCTCGAAAAACACCGGGCCAATAACCGTCTTAGTAAAGATCTGCAACAAAATACCGTCTTTCATCGGTGCGCCATCAATCAAAATGCGCAGCTCTTTTAACTGCTCCAGATCTTCAGTATGGCCTTCAACCCGCTCATTGACCTTGGCATAGTAGGTATCCGGCGTTGGCATAAAGTCCATGCCGCGTTCACGTAAGGTACGTACCGTTTGATAGATATCGTCGGTGGTCAGGGCAATATGCTGAATGCCCTCACCTTTGTATTCGCGGATAAATTCTTCAATCTGTGACTTATCATCAGAAGATTCGTTAATTGGAATACGGATCTTGCCACAAGGTGCGGTCATCGCCTTTGATACCAGGCCGGTCAACTTGCCTTCAATATCAAAGTAGCGGATTTCACGGAAGTTACCGATCTGCTCATAGAAACCAGCCCACAGGTTCATATTACCGCGCATCACGTTATGCGTTAAGTGGTCCAGCACTTCCAGACCCACGCCATGCTTGGCCATCTCAACTTGCCAGTTGTCATAGTACTTAAAGTCGATATCATAGACTGAGCTGGCACCATAGCGATCAACAAAGTACAGCAGACTACTGCCGATACCATACACGGCCGGAATATTCAGCTCCATCGGGCCAATCTGATTTTTATATTCTTTGGCACCGTTAGCTAAAGCATGTTTTAGTGCCGCCGCCGCATCTTTTACCCGGAACGCCATGGCACAGACTGACGGACCATGCTTACGGGCGAATTCTTCCGCCTGAGAGTTCGGTTCGGCATTAATGATAAAGTTGATATCGCCCTGCTTATACAACCAGGCTTCTTTCGAGCGATGTTTCGCCACTTCAGTAAAACCGAGTGAACTGAATAAGTCTTTCAGCTTCTGAATACCCCCGGCATCGGCTGCGGTATATTCCACAAATTCAAAACCATCGGTACCCAGCGGATTAATCATATCGGTCATGTGTCTACTCCTGTCTTTTATTTATGGCGCCAAGCGCTTGAGCGCTATCATGCGGTAGCGCCAGAAAAAAGGAAGAGGCGGCATTATTGTTGCGATATCAGGCGCTGACCTGACAAGTGTAAAATTAGTGATACAGTGGCTAATTTAGCGGCAGCGACATGAATGGAAAGGCCGCCACTGCGCAGCGGCGGCCAAAATAGCGTATAGAAGTCAGCACAAAGCGTAATTAAATTTTTACAGTCTTCCGGCTAATACCATAATCCCGCAGTTTATTCGCCACCGCGGTATGGCTTAAACCCAGCTTTTTCGCCAGCTGCCGTGAGCTGGGGTAAGCCGGAAACAGCTTACGTAGTAAATTGGCCTCAAACCGTTTTACCGCCTCATCCAGGGTGCCGTCAAAATCCTGCTCCAGGTAACCAAAGTCATTGGTATAGCTTGGCAGCTGCAGATGTTGCTTTTCCAGCTCGTTACCATCCAGCAGGGTAACGGCCCGATACAGCGCGTTTTCCAACTGCCGCACATTGCCCGGCCACGGATACTGCTGTAAAAACTGGCTGCAGTTATCAGTCAGTTTCGGCGCTTTGCGCCCCAGTCGTGCTGCGTAACGGGCAATAAAGAACTCCGCCAGCGGCAGCACATCCTGTTTGCGATCACGTAGCGGCGGTATACTTAGCGTCAGCACATTCAGACGATAAAACAGATCTTCACGGAATTTGCCCTCCTGCACCATCGCCGGTAAATCTTTCTGGGTAGTACAGATCACCCGCACATCGACCCGCACTTCTTTTTCTTCTGCCACCCGGCGGAAACTGCCATCCTGCAAAAAGCGCAGTAATTTGGTTTGCAGTTGCGGTGACATCTCACCGACTTCATCGAGAAACACCGTGCCGCCATTGGCTTGTTCAAAGATCCCTTTCTTACCCTCAGCGGTGCCGGGGAAGGCATTAGGCCCATAACCAAACAGCTCTGACTCGGCCACATTATCCGGCATCGAGGCACAGGGTACCGTTAAAAAGGGTTTGCCGTTACGGCCACCGGCGGCATGACAGGCCCGCGCTAACAATTCTTTACCGGTGCCGGTTTCGCCGACGATTAAAATGGGCGCATCAAGCTGCGCCATGCGCCGGGCTTCCCGTACCACCTTGCGCATGGTATTGCTGCTGGCCTGTATACTGTTAAAGCTCTCGGCATCGCCTTTTTTAAAGGCAATCATATGCTGACCGAGCCGGCTTTCCGATTTCAGGTTAATTACCGCCCCGGCTAAAATGTCCTGGCCGGTTTCATCCGGCACCAAGACCGGCAAAATATCGGCGATAAAACGTTTACTATGAATTTCCAAACGCCGGGTTTGCGCCAGTACATCCTCGCCCTCCAGCCAACGCTGAAAATTAAAGCCTTTCACCATACCTTGCAATGACTGACCAATGATGGCGTCATAGCTCACCGACAAAGCTTCTAATGCCGCTTCATTGATCACGGTGACATTGGCTTTAAGATCAATGGCAATCAAACCATCAGGTAGGGTACGCAGCAGCGTCATCACCTCGTTATGTTCACGCTCAGATGGCATAAAGGCGGTGGTTTTCACATCCTCCACGCCCTGGATGCGGCGCATCCTGGCCATCAATTCCTGGAACTGCTCAAAATTCACGGTTGGGAAGGAAACGAAGATCTTATTAAGCGACGGGTCAACTTCTATCCCCCGTAAATCGAGCTGATAGCTAACCAGTACATTAAGTACATCTTGCGCCAGCCCTAATCGATTTTGACACTGAATTTCTAAACGCATAGCCGCCTTACACCTCTGGCCTGACCGATGCTGCATCATACGGTAAATTAAAGCAGACAGACCAGTTTTTTTGTAAAGAATTATGAACAAAAAAAGGACGCCCGAAGCGTCCTTATCCGATAGCTTGCTACTCTCAATGCGTAAGCAAAGCATCCGTTTTGGCAGCACAAATAAAATCATTCTTGTGCAGGCCTTTGATCGAGTGTGACCACCAGGTTACGGTCAGCTTGCCCCACTCCAGCAGCAGCGCCGGATGATGGCCTTCTGCTTCCGCCATTTCGGCCACTTTATTCTGAAAGGCCCAGGCTTGCTTGAAGTTTTTAAACTTGTATTCACGTTCCAGCTGTAAGATACCGTCACGGACCACAGGCGTCCAATCCGGGATCTGGCGCATTAATTCTGGCAACTCGGCCTCTGATACTTTTGGTGCATCAGCACGGCAGGCTTCACATTTCATTGCAGTTAATTCGGTCATGCTTGGTTTCCTAGCTTGCTTGCTTTTCTTTAGGTGGGAATTTCGGGGCATGTAAACCCAGAGCGCGCGCCTGTTCAACCAGCGCCATCAGATCCAGATGGGCGATATCAAACAGATCATCGATGCGGTTAATCATAAAATAAATCGGCTGCATAATATCGATACGGTAAGGTGTACGCAGTACATCCAAGGCATCAAACGGCTTACGCTCTGGCAACTCGGATTGCAGCGCATAACGGGTTTCACCCGGCGATGACAGAATACCGCCACCATAAATGCGAAGCCCGTCCGGCGTTTGCAGCAAACCGAACTCAATGGTAAACCAGTACAGTCTGGCCAGATACACCCGATCCTGCTTATTCGCCGCTAAACCCAGCTGACCATAAATATGGGTAAACTCTGCAAAGGCCGGGTTGGTTAACATCGCGCAGTGGCCAAAAATTTCATGGAAAATATCCGGCTCTTGCAGATAGTCAAATTCTTCGCGGCTACGAATAAAGGTCGCTACCGGGAATTTCTTATTGGCCAGCAACTCAAAAAAGCGATCAAAGCTAATCAGTGCCGGCACCTCAGCACATTCCCAGCCAGTGGTTGCACGCAATACCTTACTGACCTCCTCCAACTGCGGAATGCGATCGGTGGGTAAATTCAGGCGTTGCAGCCCCGCCATATATTCATCACAGGCTTTACCTTCGATCACACCCAGCTGCCGGGTGATCAGCTCGTGCCAAATCTGATTTTCTTCATCACTCCAATGGATAATGCCGTTGGCATCCGATTGGCGCGACACATATTTACTGGTCTTAGTCATACACTACCTGTTGTCTTGATCGTTAACAGCACAGGGCTGCTGGCTCAGTATTTTGATTTTTTTAAAAGGGAGCCGATGCAGCGGATACTAGACGATAGTGGCGACGGTGTTAATCTTTGGTCCCGGAAAAAACCACGGCTAAAGTGTAACAAAAGCATTACACCCTAATCGCTTTTCACGGTGATGACGGGGGCAATGCTGCCCCGCAGGACTAAGCGTGCTGACTTTCTGCCAACCAGTGGTTAACGGCAGTCAGTAATTCATCGGGGTGAAACTTGGCAATAAATTGATCGGCGCCGACTTTTTTCACCATCGCCTCGTTGAACACCCCGCTTAACGAAGAGTGCAAAATAATATGGATCGGACGCAGTGCCGGCTCAGCTTTAATTTCTGCTGCCAGCGTATAACCATCCATCCGTGGCATTTCTATGTCTGAAATCAACAGCGGTACGCGCTGCGTCATTGTCTCGCCCCATTCTTTGGCTTTATTCCTTAACCAATCCAGCGCTTCCTGACCATCCTTAACCAACTCGGATTTAACCTGAATACTGTCCAGCGCTCTTTTGATCTGATTACGCGCTACAGCGGAGTCGTCCGCTACCAGTACCAGGATTTTATCCAAGGCTAAACCCTGCGATTTGGCCTTGGTATCATCACTAACCTCTTCATCAACGGGCATAATTTCAGCATAAACTTTTTCAACATCAATAATTTGCACCAGTTTATTTTCTATCTCAGTAACCGCAGTCAGATAATGTGATTTACCAGCACCTTGTGGTGGCGGTTTAATTTGCTCCCAGGTCATGTTCACGATCTTATCGACACTGGATACCAGAAACCCCTGCACACTGCGGTTGTACTCGGTAACAATCACAAAGGCATTTTCGGTTTTACCTATGCCCTTGCCGGTGGTCGCTTCGGCTAAGTCCAGCACCATCACCGGTTCGCCGCGCAAATGTGCAATACCTTTGACACAGGGATGCGAGCCTGGCATCTCGGTCAGTTGCGGGCACTGGATCACCTCCCGCACCTTAAACACGTTGATCCCGAATGGCTGCGGCCCATTGAGCCGGAACAGTAACAATTCGAAACGATTCTGCCCGGCCAGATTGGTTCTTTGGTTTACCGAGTTTAACAAATTACTCATGCAAGACTTCCCGGAAATAACGTCGACTCAGTCTAGTTATAGCAGGTTTCCGGCGTCTGTTTTGGATTTAGCGCAAGCTTTGGAGTAACTTTTGCATTTGGTTGGATTATTGACGTTAATGGCGCCAAAGCCTGTTCCAAATCGGCCAAAATATCATCAACATGCTCCAGACCGACAGAGATCCTGATCAAGCCATCGCTGATCCCGGCGGCGGCCCGCTCTTCTGCAGTATAGGGACTATGGGTCATAGAGGCCGGATGCTGAATTAACGACTCGGCATCGCCCAGACTGACCGCCAGACTAAGCAAACGGCAACGGTTAATCATCTCCCGGCTTTGCTCCAGGCTGGCGTTGAGCTCAAACGCCAGCACGCCACCTGCGGCCTGCATCTGCGTACCAAGAAAGCGATAGCCCGGATGAGCAGGCAGGCCCGGATAATGCACCACAGCTACCGCCGGGTGCGCCGCCAGATATTCGGCGACCTTTTGCGCATTACTGCAATGTCGTTCTAACCGTACCGACAGCGTTTTTAAGCCACGGATAATCAGCCAGGCATCGTGTGGGCTGATAGTGGCGCCCATATCTTTTAGCGTGGTCAATTTGATGGTGCGGATTTTTTCTTCATCCGAGACAATAATGCCGGCCACTACATCACCATGGCCATTCAGATATTTAGTCGCGCTATGGATAATAATATCAGCGCCAAATTTCGCCGGCTGCTGTAACAGTGGCGTCAGGAAGGTATTATCAATCACCGACAGGATATTATGTTGCCGGCACAGACCACATAAGAAGGCCAGATCCAACACCACCAGATGCGGGTTAATCGGCGTTTCGGCAAACAGCATTTTGGTATTAGGCTTAATGGCCGCCACCACCGCCGCATGGTCGGTCATATCAACAAAACTGACTTCAATACCATAGCGGGCAAACTGATGACTAAACAGCGCAAAGCTGCAGCCATAAATGGCTTTACTGGCAATCAGGTGATCACCCTGCTGTAAAAACGCCAGTGTCGCGGCTGCCACGGCGCCCATACCGGTCGCCGTCGCTGCAGCATCTGCCATGCCTTCCAGTGCTGCCACCTTAAGCTCCAGCTCACGGGTAGTCGGGTTACCTAAGCGGGTATAAATATAACCGTCCTGCTCGCCGGCGAAACGGGCTGCGCCCTGCTCGGCATTGTCAAACACGAAGGTCGAGGTTTGGTAAATCGGTGTACTGAGCGCGCCATACGGCTGTTTGGTTTTGCCGGCATGGATACACAGGGTTTCAGCATGTTTATTATTATTTTTCATCAGGGTGTTCTACTAATGACTGCAACTTTGTTCAGCATTAACAGAAAACGCTAAAATGGGAAGCAAGCCAGACGGCTTGCTGTCTGAAATAATAAAAACTCTGACCAGTGCCTGCTGTCAGCTTTTGTTGGCAAACAGCGCGATCAGCTTTTGTTGGCAGTCGGCTCAGCCGGGCTAAAACGTTGTACTAACGCTGCCGCCAATTGCCCTGGTTGGACTTTCGCGGTCTGTTGTAAGGGTAAGGGTCTTAACTGTTGCTGCGCCAGCGTGCCCAAACGCGCCACCAGCAAACCTGCGACCACACCCTGTCCGGCGCGGGCTGATAATTTTGCGGTCAGTTCACTACTTAGCACATCGGCCGCCAAATCTAACGCCAGCTCTGAGCTACCCGCCCACAGCAATGCCGCCAGTGCGCGTTTTAACAGCGCCAGACTGCGCAACTGCCCAACCGGCGCACCATACAGTAGTGCTAATTGTCGCAGCATCCGGCTACTGCGCCATACCACTAACAGCATATCAGCCAGCGCAAAGGGGCTGACGGCGACTGCCAGACTGCTATCCGTACCGGCACGCCAGATAATTTGCTGCGCTTGTTTGTCACAGTCCCGCATCACATACTGCTCAAATAACGCCAGCACTTCGGCATCACTGTGTTCAGGTTGCACAGCTTTACGCCAGTTTTCGGTCGCCGTGGCGTGTTCAGTAGTTTGCGGCATCGCCAGCAGAATGGCTTCACACAGCGCCATGGCTTCACCGTATTGCACAGTATTGCGGATCCGCTCGGCCTGTTGCTGCCAGTGTTGATTACGTTGTAAACGGCGCCATAACCGCCATTCGCGCCAGGCTAGTCCACCCAACATACCGGCAACTAAGATACTAAAAGCACTAACCAAAGCGCCGCTAAACCAACCTTGCTGCCAGCTTTGTTGCAGCCACTCCAGCCATTGCCACAAAGCCAACACCAGCAATAAACCGAGCGCCAGTAATGCCACCAGCAACAAGCGGCTGCGCGGTGCTGCAGCTTCAGCAGAGGGTGCGATATCCTCCGTCAACAGCTGCCCGGTACTGAATTGTTGTGGCATTTTTGGTAAATCCGGCTCAGGTTGTGTGGTCTGCGCAAAATGTTGCGCCGGTTTAAGGTCACTCATAGCAATTTGTCTCCCAGCAGGAATTCCAGCGCATGGTCCATCCGCACATGGGGTAAAGGTTGTTCCGGATTGTTGTCTGTCGGCAAAAAGGCCGGAAACTGAAATTGATGACGCGCGAACAGCTCCGCGGTTGGTAACTCAGCGGGGACTTCGCCTGGAAATAAGGTCTGCGTTGTCGCGGTGTGCAGGTCCCGCCCGCTCAGTACCGCCTGGCGCTGCCCCTGATGCTCAACAAAGCCACTTTTGCTGGCTCGGATCGCCGCCAGCGCCATGGCTTCGCTTTTCGCGCTGGCGTACTGGCTTTGTTTTATTGGTTGTCGCAGCAGTTGTTGTAGCAGTAAAGTCAGGGCTTTATGCTGTTCCGGCGTGACATGATCGGCTTTGCTGGCGGCAAACAGCACTTTGCTGATTTGCGGTTTAAACAAGCGGTGTAACAGGCTGGCCGGGCCATAACGAAAGCTTTGCATAATCAAGCCTAATGCCTGTTGCAACTCCCGTACTGCGGCATAACCGGCATTAAGCGCCGCTAAACCATCAACCAACACCACTTGCCGATCTAACGCTGAGAAATGCTGCCGGTAGAAGGGCTTTATCACGTAGTCACAGTAGGTTTGATAATGTTGACTCAGGCGACTGGCCAGCGCTGAGGTCTGCTCCAGCTGCTCAGGTAATAGCGGTAATAATTGCAGCATCGGGGCGCCGGCGAGTTCTCCCGGTACCAATAAGCGTCCGGGCTGCTGCAAATAACAACCCGCTTGCTGGCTAAAGCTAAGTAATAGCTGGCGATAGCTATCGGTCAGGCGCTGCAGCTGCAGCTCTGAAACATCGTTTAAATCTGTCGTCTGTAACAACTCAGCAAAGGGTTGGCTTAGCGTCTGACGATGAGGCTGGCGAAACAGCTGCCAGCAAAAGGCCGACCATTGTTGGTAGCTTTGCTGTAACATCGGCAAATCCAGTAACCATTCCCCCGGATAATCAATAATTTCCAGTTGAAGTTCACTGTGTTGCTGCAGGCGGGAACGGATGGCTCCGGTAGGCCGGTACCGCAATGTCAGATTTAACTGGCTCCAACCCGTGGTAGACGGCGGCCATTGCGCCGGTTGCCCAGCCAAATATTGTAAATTCTGTTCATAGGGAAAACGCGGTATCGCCATGGGCTGATTCTGCGCCAGCCGGCCGCCAAGGTAACGGCCTTGCTGTAATACACTGAAAAACGGTAGATGTTGCGCCTGGTCACCTTGTGTTAGCTGGTGTACCAGCGAGGTAATAAAGGCAGTTTTGCCGGCGCCACTGAGGCCCGTTACACCTACTCTCAAGTGGCGATCCAGGGTGCGATTGCCCCACTGCCGGCCATGATACTGAATACTGCCTAACCAACTCATCGCTATCGAATACTCCGCAATTACAGGTTGTTAAACTCGCGGTTTAACTGAAAGCGGCTGGAGGTAACATGGCGCTCCATATCGCGCAGCTTTAATTCCATACTGTTAAACTGGTGACTCAGATGCTGCAATGCCTGCCGCGGTGATTCACCCCGTTGCCAGACCCGGGTTTTTAACTCTACCGGCCGATCCGCCAGACTGGCAGCTTGCTCGCTAGCTGTGCCGGCGAAGGCCGTTTTCGACTTTTTTTCCAGTACCACCCAGGCGGCAATATAAAGTACCAGCACGATACCGCCACCACCAAGGAAGAATGCCGACACAGTAATAATTCTTACCAGCCACAGCTCCCAACCAAAGTAGTCGGCAATACCGGCACAGACGCCGGCAATTTTGCCATTCTCGTCATCACGTAACAGTTCACGTTTTTTACTGGTCATGCTGATTCCTCCATCTTGGACTTTCAGCGTCCAGAATGGCTTCCAGCGTTTTAATCCGCTCTGCCATCTTTTCGGCTCTGACCGTCAGTTCGTTTAACTGGTTCAGTTCGCCATCGCTGAGTCCTTGTTTGATCTTATTCTTACTGCGATAGTGCATAATCACCCACAGTGGTGCCACGAAGATCATAAACAGGATCAGCGGCACAAAAATAATCTCATGAATATCCATTGATTAATCCTTCAAAAGAGACGCCTGAAATCAGGCGTCTTTATTCTGCATTTTGGCTTTTAATTCAGCCAATTCCTGGTCAATCTTATCCTGTGCAGCCAGTTCTGCAAATTCATCTTTCAGCGACTTTTTGCCAAGATCATAAGCTTCAACCTGCGCTTCCAGCGTATCAATTTTTTGCTCATAACGCTCAAATTTGTACATCGCATCATTGATCTTGTTGCTATCCAGCGTTTTCTTTACTTCCAAACGGTTAGCCACAGTTTGCCGGCGCATCAGCATGCTCTTCTGCCGTGCTTTGGCGTCGGCCAGCTTTTCCTGCAGCTGCGTGACTTCATCCTGTAACTTGCTGATATGCTCATCCAGATTCGCAATATCCCGCGCCACTGTTTCTGCTTGTTCAGCCGCTTTTTGGCGTTCAATCAGTGCTGAACGCGCCAGATCGTCACGCTCCTTGGACAACGCCAGCTCGGCTTTCGCCTGCCAGTCAGTGGCTTCTTCCTGTAACCGGGTGATTAAACGTTGCAACTCTTTTTTCTCGGCAATGGTTTTTGCTGAAGAAGACCGGACTTCAACTAACGTATCCTCCATTTCCTGAATAATCAGGCGCACCATTTTTTCCGGATCTTCGGCTTTATCCAATAAAGCATTGATGTTGGAATTCACGATATCGGAGAAGCGTGAAAAAATACCCATAATAATACCCTCTGTTTAATGATGACTAACATCGACACCTTTAGTTATTCAGGATCCTTGCCAACTTGCCAAAGTGAATTAACATCCTGAAAAATAATATATTATTTTTATTTTAAATTGTACTGTCACTGGCGGGCGTTATGAAATACACTATTTATTAGTAATTTTCGCTAACTTGTGGTTTCTGATGAATAGAAAGTTCCAACAAGACAACCTGCTGGGGCAGGCCAACAGCTTTTTAAATGTGCTGGACCAGGTTTCTCAACTCGCGCCGCTGGATAAACCGGTACTGATTATCGGCGAACGCGGCACCGGTAAAGAGTTAATTGCCGCCCGCCTGCATTTCTTGTCACAGCGCTGGGACCAGCAATATCTTACGCTAAACTGCGCTGCCTTAAACGAAAACCTGCTGGAGAGCGAGTTATTCGGCCATGAGGCCGGTGCTTTTACCGGCGCCAGTAAACGCCATGAAGGCCGTTTCGAGCGGGCCAATGGTGGCACGCTGTTTTTGGATGAGTTGGCCAATACGCCAGCCATGGTGCAGGAAAAACTGCTGAGGGTTATCGAATATGGTGAATTTGAACGGGTTGGTGGCAGCCGGCCGGTTCGGGTTGACGTGCGTCTGGTCTGCGCAACTAATGAAGATTTACCTTCAATGGCGGAGCAAGGGGAATTCCGGGCTGACTTACTCGATCGCCTGGCTTTTGATGTGATCACTTTGCCGCCGATGCGCGAGCGGCGTGAAGATATTCTGCTGTTGGCTGAACACTTCGCCATTAACATGGCACGCGAGCTCGGGTTAGAGCTGTTTAGCGGCTTTAGTGAAAAAGCGAAGAAAACCTTACTCGATTACGACTGGCCCGGTAATGTCCGTGAACTGAAAAATGTGGTGGAACGTGCTGTCTACCGGAACAACAATGGTTATGTCCCGGTACATCATATCCAATTGGATCCTTTTGAATCGGCGTATCGGCCGCGGCAACGAATTAAAGCCCCGACTAGCAGTGCGCCCTTACCTACACCCGCTACTACCGCGGCCAGCCAAACGGTGGCGCCAACCAGCAGCGTCGCAATACAGCCAGCTGAACCGGACTTAAGTACTGCAGTGGATTTTAAAACGCTGTCACAAGACTTTGAAATGCGCCTGATCAAACAAGCCCTGGCCGCCAGCCAGTATAATCAGAAAAAAACCGCTGAACTGCTTAATCTAACCTATCATCAACTGAGAGGTTACATGAAAAAGTACCAACTATTGGACAGCCAGCAGTGATCAAATATTGTTTGTCAGCCGCCATGCTGGCCTTGGGTTTAGCCGGCTGTTCAGCCGAACAACAAGATCTGCGGGCCGATGGCCTGGTGTACTGCGCAGAAGGCGCCCCGGAGCATTTTAATCCGCAGCGGGTTACCTCGGGCACTACCATCGATATTATTAGTCAGCAGTTATATGATCGCTTGCTGGATATTGACGCTGCCAGCGGTGAGTTGCGCCCTGCTCTGGCCAAAGGCTGGCAAAGCTCAGCTGATGGCCTGGTGTATGAATTTGACCTGCGCCACGATGTGCAGTGGCATCAAACCGACTATTTTCAACCCAGCCGGGTGCTCAATGCCGAAGATGTGGTCTTTACTTTTAATCGGATTATGGATCCAGAGCATCCATTCCATTTTATCGGCGGCGGTATCTATCCCTATTTTCAGAGCGTTGACTGGGCGTCCCTGGTTAAACAAGTTAGCGCACCTGAACCATATCGGGTCAGATTTGAATTAAGCCGGCCCGACAGCTCATTTTTATCCAACTTGGCAACCGATTTTGCTGCCATCCTGTCAGCAGAATACGCGGCGCAATTATTGGCCGCCAATACGCCACAACTGTTGGACAGCCAGCCCATTGGCAGCGGCCCCTTCATTTTCCGCGAATATCAAAAAGACGTCTTAGTCCGCTTTTATGAGCATCCGCACTATTGGCGCGGCCCGGCGGCAATGCAGCAACTGGTGTTTGATATTGTGCCAAACAATGCCCGGCGCATGGCCAAACTGCTGACACACGAATGTGATGTGATTGCCTATCCCCGCTTAGCTGAGCTGGCTCTGGTTAGTGAACGGCCAGATGTCAAAGTGCAGGAAAGCACCAGTATGAACGTCGGGTTCTGGGCGTTTAACACCCAGCGCCCGCCGTTTAATCAGGTTAAAGTCAGACAAGCGCTGGCGCTGGCGATTAATCAGCGGGCAATTTTGCAAGCGGTTTACTTTAATCAGGCAACCGCCGCGCGTTCAGTACTACCGCCCACCTCCTGGGCATTTAACCAACAGCTGGCCACGCCGGAATACAACCCGCAGGCAGCGAAAGCCTTACTGGCTGAAGCCGGCCTGGCGAGTGGCTTTAATATGACAATTTGGGCAATGCCGGTACAACGGCTTTATAACCCCAATGCACTGAAAATGGCCGAACTGATCCAGGCCGATTTAGCTCAGATCGGGGTTAACGCGACCATCGTCAGTTATGAGTGGAATACGTTTCGTCGTAAGCTGACTGAAGGAGAGCATGACTCAGTGTTGATTGGCTGGGCTGCGGATAATGCCGATCCGGATAACTTCTTTCGCCCTCTGCTCAGCTGCGCCGCACTGGAAAGTGGCAGCAACAGAGCGCAATGGTGTGATCCGGTATTTGACCGTATTCTCAATCAAGCTTTACTCACTGATGATCAACTGCAAAGACGCAGTTTTTATCTGGCGGCGCAGCAATATTTACAAACTGAAATGCCGCTGGTGGCGCTGGCTCATTCACAACGGATCCAGGCAATTAACAGCCAGATCGAGGGGGTAACCATTAACCCCTACGGTGGCATCGCCTTATTCAGTGCCAGGCGGGTCCAGCCATGATTAATTTTTTACTCCGGCGGCTGTTTTTACTTGGTACTGTGCTGTTTGGCTTAAGCTTACTGGCATTTAGCCTCGGCTATCTGTTCCCCGGCGATCCATTACAAAACTTCAGCGGCATCCGCCAGCTTGAACCGCAACTGCGCGCCGAGCTTACTGCGGCCTACCGCCTGGATCACTCTTATCTGAGTCAATACCTAGCCTTTCTGAACCGCTTATGGCACGGTGATTGGGGACTGTCATTGGCCAGCCAGCAGCCACTGCTTAGCGAAATCCGCCAAGTCTTACCCGCTACCATTGAGCTAACCAGTTATGCGCTGTTGGTGTCTTTTCTGTTCGGCGTCCCCCTCGGCATCCTGGCGGCGATTAAACCAGAGGGTTACCTGGGTAAGATCATTAATACCATTACCGTTGCCGGCTATTCATTACCGGTATTTTGGTGGGCATTGTTGCTGATTATGGTGTTTTCAGTTGGCCTCGGCTGGTTTCCATCCGGTGGCCGGCTTGGCGTGCTCTATGAAATTCCAACCGTGTCCGGTTTTATGCTGGTCGATATTTTTCTGGCCGAAACGCCTTATCAACAAGTGATCTTACTTGATGCGCTGCGCCATCTGGCGTTACCCACAGTGGTACTGGCGACCTTTCCCACCACGGTGATGATTCGCTTTGTGCGTGACGCGATGCTGGAAGTGTGGGAGCAGAACTATATTAAAACGGCCAAAGCCAAAGGATTAAGCCGGCTACAGGTACTTTACCGGCATGGCCTGCGTAATGCACTGTTACCGGTAATCCGTCAAATAGGTTTACAATTCAGCGCGCTGATTACACTGGCTATGCTGACAGAAGTGATTTTTTCTTGGCCGGGTATTGGCCGCTGGTTACTGGATAGCATTTATCAACGCAACTTTCCGGCGATTCAGGCTGGCTTGATGATTATTTCGGTACTGGTGATTACGGTTAATATGCTGACAGAAATTTTGCATACTTTTTTCAACCCTCTGGCCAGGAAACGCTAAGATGCGCAAGTTCCGGCTGTACTTTGAAGAGCAACATCGCTCCCCACTGGCACAATTGTGGCGTGAGTTTGCCCGTCAACACAGTGCGCTGTTTGGTTTAGCATTATTTAGCAGTTTTTTACTGTTAAGCCTGGTCGCGCCCTTTATTACCCCGCATGATCCATACCTGCAAGCAGATAACCTGCTGTTGTTACCGCCATCCTGGTCAGAACAAGGTTTAGTGCAATATCCATTTGGTACTGACGATCTGGGCCGGGATCTGCTATCCAGACTGCTTAAAGGCACCACCTTTACCTTTGGTCTGGCACTGGTGACGGTGATCGGTGCTTTGCTGGCCGGTTTGGCACTGGGTGCGCTGGCTGGTATGAGCCAGGGAATGAAATCGAGTTTTTTTAATCATTTACTTGATCTTATTCTGACCATCCCATCGTTGTTACTGGCCATTATTATTGTTGCGGTACTCGGCCCGGGTTTGGCAAACACCGCCTGGGCGGTCAGCCTGGCTTTGCTGCCACAATTTGTGCATGGTATTCGTAACGCCATCAATGAACAGCTGAAAAAGGACTATGTTACCGCTTACCGGTTGGATGGAGCCAACAACTGGCAAGTATTAACCCGGCTAATTATTCCCAATATCTGGGAAAAAATTATTGTAATGAGCAGTATGGCGCTTTCCACCGCCATTCTGGATATCGCGGCTTTAGGTTTCCTGAGTTTGGGTGCGCAGGCCCCCATCCCGGAATGGGGAGCTATGATCAGCGACTCACTGGATTTAATTTATCTGGCCCCAGCTAGTGTCGCCATCCCAGGTTTATTAATTTTTGCAGCCGTGCTATCGGTTAATCTGGTGGGTGACGGTCTGAAAACGGCGATGCAACGCCGACGGGAGAGCTAATGCTGTTGCTCGATATTAAAAATCTGACCATTGAACTGGAGACGCCGGATGGCTTAATTCGTGCTGTTGACCGGGTGAGTCTGAGTTTAAAAGAAGGCGAAACCCGCGGTCTGGTTGGCGAATCCGGTTCGGGTAAAAGCTTAATTGCCAAGGCCATTGTTGGCGTACTTAATCGGCGCTGGCGGATCCATGCCGACCGTTTCAGCTGGCTGGGACAAGACTTACTAAGACTTTCCAGCGAACAACGACGTAAAATTATTGGCCGTGACATTGCGATGATCTACCAGGAGCCGAGTCGTAGCCTGGATCCGACAGCCGCTATCGCCGACCAGTTAGAGGAAGCCATACCCAGTGAACTGCTGGAAGGCAGTTGGTGGCAGCGACCTTTCTTACGTCGAAAAAGAGCCATTGCCCTGCTCCACAAAGTTGGGATCCGTGACCATAAAGCGATTTTGCAAAGTTATCCGTTTCAGCTTTCAGAGGGACTATGCCAAAAAGTGATGATTGCCATGGCCATCGCGAAAAATCCCAAACTACTGATCGCCGATGAACCTACTACCGCGCTGGAAAGTACAACTCAGGCGCAATTATTTCGCTTGCTAGCCAGTTTTAACCAGCTTAGAGGCATGTCGGTACTGTTGATTAGTCACGAACTGGAAAGTGTTGCCCGCTACACTCAGAATCTGAGTGTGTTGTACTGCGGGCAATTAGTAGAAAGTGGCGAGACCAGCAATATTCTGAGCCAACCTTTCCATCCTTATACCGATGCTTTAGTAAAAAGTGTGCCGGAGTTTCAGCCTGAGTTAGCACCCAAAGCACCACTGTATGCTTTACCCGGTAGTATTCCAACCTTGCAGCATTTGCCTATTGGCTGTCGACTGGGGCCACGCTGTCCGAACGCTCGTAAAGAGTGTGTCAAAACTCCGATGCAAGAACGGTTGCAAAATCATTTTTATAGCTGCCATTTTCCATTGCAGTACAAGGCCGAAAAATGAATACATTACTGGAAGTGGAACAACTGAGTAAAAGTTACTTTAAACCGCAAGGTTTATTTGGGCGTAAAAAAATTCAGGCGTTACAAAATATCAGCTTTAGCCTGCAAAGCGGTAAAACGCTGGCGATTGTCGGCGAAACCGGTTCGGGTAAAAGCACTCTGGCCAAATTACTGGTCGGCATCGAAAAACCTGATAGCGGCCAAATTCGTCTGGCGGGTCAAGAAATCCAGATCAGCGATTACAAGAAATATAATCATGTGATCCGTTTTATCTTTCAGGATGCCAGCCAATCTCTGAATCCGTTGCAAAAGGTCGGCCAGATGCTGGAGGATGTGTTGCGGTTTAGCACCATTCTGGACCCGGCACAGCGTCAGATCAAGATCCGTCAAACCCTGCGCCAACTGGGTTTGTTAGATGAACACGCTGAATATTATCCACATATGTTTTCTGGTGGCCAACTGCAGCGGGTAGCCCTGGCCAGAGCCCTGATTCTCGATCCGAAACTACTGATCCTGGATCAGGCGTTGTCGGCGCTGGACCCCTCATTACGGGCGCAAATTGTAAATCTACTGTTATACTTACAACAGCAAAACGGCTTAGCATACCTGCTGATTACTAATAATTTACAGCTTGTACGACATCTGAGTGATGATATGCTGGTGTTAGCTCAGGGGGTAACGACAGACTACGGAGTGACCGCAGATATCTTCCGTAACCCACAGCACGACTATACCCGCAAACTGCTCAGTAGCCTGCTGTAAGGTCTGCCTCTGCTATACTCGATGATAACTTAATATAAGGTCAAACATGCTTGCTTTGGCGTTCTTGGCAGCTCTGGGGGCAGCGATACCCGCTCAGCTTGGCACCAACATTGTCTCTCCCGCAGAAGACAGTGCCGTGTTGCAGGTCGCTTGTATTATGCAACAGCTGGAACAACCCTATAATCTGCTGTCGTTACCCTGGCTGCGCGCACGACAGGAAGTTCGCTTAAACCGGCTGGATGGTTATTTTACTGCCATTTTACTGCAGGAAATGGAGCCTTTTGGCCAACTGTCAGCACCACTTTATCTGGAAAACTGGTACTGGATTGAGCACCGTTCAACCCTCTCAGTACCTCCGCCGGTGAAGCGTTTGGGTGCCGTACGTGGCAGCCACCAGGCGAAATGGTTCGAAACTATGGATTTAGCCGCCGCGGCCGAGGTTAATACCAGCGAAGAGCTGGTAAAAATGTTAAACCTGAAGCGGGTTGATCGCATCCTGATGGATTTAGAAGTATTTGAACAAACGGCAGCACGTTTGGGGCTGGTAAGACAGGACTTCTCAGTGCGTTTTTTCCGCTATGTCCCCTTGGGTGTCTACTTTTCCAGTCAATTCTTGCAACAAAGACCAGGGCTCTTAAGTCGTTTTAATGCGCTGATCCCCAGCTGCAGCCAAACACCTTTTATCTTGTCCGAACGCGAACAGCGTATAGTCTTAGACGCATTTTTGCCGCCAGCAGCAGAACTGGCAACACAAGCGCTCATTCAGCAAGCTCTGCAGAGCCAAAATGCCACGCCCTGGTCACCAGAGCAGATTTCCCAACATGACCAACGCTGGATTGACGAAGTTAAACAAGGCCAACCACAACTGGCCGAAAGTATGCTACACACTGAATTATCGCAATGGTTAGTGCAGTGGCAACAACAATTCTCCGGTCGCGTTGCAGAAATCATTCTGATGGATGCGCAGGGCCGTAATGTGGCGATTAGTGCCGTCACCTCAGATTACTGGCAAGGCGATGAGATTAAGTATCAGCAAGTGTTTGCGCAGCCAGTCAGTCATCTGCTGGACAGTGTGCGTTTTGATGCGTCCAGCCAGCGCTTTCTGGTGCAGTTAAGTGTGCCGGTCAATAATGCGCAGGGAGAGCCACTTGGCGCGTTGACACTTGGGTTAGACGTTGAACTCAGCTTACAGTACTGTCAACGTAATGGTATCAGCCCCGGCTACTGTGTTGATTAGTTCGCAGGACAATGCCCGCTGTGAGTAACAGTCCACCGCCATTGGCAGTGGTTTAAGTTTGACAGTAAAAAGGGAGCCGCAGCTCCCTTTATTTTCTAGCTTTTCGGCTTAGAAATCTTCATTCACTACGGTGTTACGCAGCTGACGGCTAATGGTGGCTTCTGCACGTAAAGTCGCTAGCAATGCCTGATAGTTTTGCTCAGCTTGTTGCCGGGCAATAGCTTCCAGTTGACCGGCATCGGGCACACTGCTAATTTGCGCATCTACGACCTTATCGACCGCTATCACAGCAACATCACCCGAGGCCAACTGTACTAAATCCAGACTGCTGCTGTCAGCGGCTGGTTTTGGCATAGCAAAGGCCTTAGCCCGGATTTCGGTCGCCAGACTACCACCAAAACGTGGTGTTTCAGCACTCACAGTAATGTCTGCGGCGGCTTGCTCCGCTAACTGTTGCAGACTTGCAGCATCAGCCAATAAGCCTTGTACATATTGCAGGGTTAACTTTGACACTTCCTGCTGCTGCACTGCAGCTTGCACCACGTCGAGCACTTCTTCCAGAGGTTGAGTGCGTGCCGGTTGATGTTCTTTGATCCGGGCAACAACCACATGCTCACGGGCCAGTTCCAGCACGTCTGAGTTTAACCCTTCAGCGATAAAGCCCGGGTTAAACAGCCGGGTTAAAATCGCCGGTGCAGCCAAGACTTCTGGCGCCGTTTCGCGACTAAACAAGGCGGTAGACTGCACCGAAGCGCCGATGGCCTCAGCGGCCTCTTCCAGGTTATCCGGTTGTTCAAAAGCCAACTGCGCTAAACGTTGCTGCAAGTCGAAGAACAAGGCAGTAGCTTGTTCAGCTTTTAACGTAGCCGCAATTTCCGCTGATACCTCATCCAGCGTTTTGATGCTGGCTGGCGTGTAGCTGCTCAGTTTAATAATATGGTAGCCAAATTCGCTTTTCACTACCTGGCTCAGCTGACCCACTTCCGTTAAGGCAAATGCAGCAGCTTCAAATACCGGGTCCATCTGCCCGGCCACCAGTTCGCCTAGCTCACCACCATTCTCTGCAGAAAAGGTATCGGCAGAATGTTGTTTGGCCAGAGCAGCAAAATCTGCACCCGCCTGTAACTCAGCCAAAATTGCTTCCGCTTGCTGTTGTAAAGCAGGATCGTCTTGCTCGCTCTCTAGCATAATGTGAGCGACAGAGCGCTGCTCAGTGCTGCCAAATCTGGACTGATTGGCTTGGTAGTAGTCAGCGATCTGCTGCGACGTAACCTCAATATCTGTTGCCAGTTGCGCGGCCGATAATTCGACATACTCCACTGCGACCTGCTCTGGCGTCATAAAACGCTGCAGGTTTTGCTGATAGTAGCTATTCAGCTTGTCATCGGTCAGTTCAACTTGTTCCGCAAAGCGGCTGGCGGGTACGGTAAAGTAGCGGATATCGCGGGTTTGCTGCTGTAACGCTAACAGCTGGTTGATTTCACCAGCCAGGCCGAACTCACTACCGACTAAACCTTGCATTAGCTGTGACGTAGACAGATCCTCACGCACCAGCTCGCGAAAATCTGCCGGTTGGTAGCCTGCCTGACGTAATAGTGCCAGAAATCGATCATTGTTAAACACGCCGTCTACCTGGAACTGTGGCAAGTTAACGACAGTGTCACGCACCTGATCGTCACCGACACGTAACCCCAGCTTGCGGGCAAACTGCTTTTGCAGTGTATCGTCAATCACCCGTTCCAGCACTTCACTGCGGAAATTCGCCATATAAGTTGGGTCAGCAGCCAGCACATCGTACATTTCACCGAATTGCTGTTGCATTCTCGACCGTTCATTTTGTAAGGCTTGCTCGTAAGTTGCCTGACTAATTTCTTCGCCATTCACCACAGCGACTATCGCCTCGCGGGGCGAACTGAGGTAACCGCCGACACCTGCCAATGCAAATGTCAGGATCACCAGGCCAAGAATGATCTTGGCGGTCATACCCTGCGAGCCTTCTCTGATTCGTTCTAACATCGTTGCGCGTTCTCTGTTATTCGTGACACAAAAGTTGTGTTAAAAAAAAAGCGCATCTTAACAGATGCGCCTTTTTTATAGAAGCCTGCGAATACACTGCTGGCTTGCGGAACTCCCCCGGCGCGCCGGACGAAAGTTCTATTAGTTAACTGCGTCTTTTAACGCCTTACCCGGCTTGAAAGAAGGAATCTTCGCAGAAGCGATTTGAATAGTAGCACCAGTTTGTGGGTTACGGCCGGTACGGGCAGCACGCTCACGTACACTGTAAGTACCAAAACCGACTAAAGCTACTGAGTCGCCTTCCTTAAGAGCTTCGGTAACAGCGTCGATGAACGCGTCTAACGCGCGACCTGCTGCGGCCTTAGAGATATCTGCATTCGCAGCAATTTTGTCGATCAGTTGAGACTTGTTCACAATATCATCCCCTTCAATTGTTATTATTTTCTACAACAGCGAACTACTAGTTCTAAGCATTGCCTGCTTGTTATAACAAGCAACGGCCGTGCTTGCAAGCAGTAGAAACATTAAAACTAATTTTTTTGGCTTAGGCTACAGCCCTTGCTACACAAGGGCTTAGCCGAAACTGTCCATAACTTAGCACAGCCAACAGGAATGAAAAGCCCCTAAACCGGATTTTTTTCGGTTTTTTTGCTTTTTGCTGCATTTTTTACCGTATTTGCCACTGTCACCCGTGCCAAAGGCTCTTGTAACGCAGCTTCCAGTACTTCCTCAATCCATTTTACCGGTCGAATTTCGAGCGCCGTTTTGACGTTTTCCGGAATTTCTTTCAGATCACGAATATTGTCATGCGGTATTAATACCCGTTTAATACCGCCACGGTGTGCAGCTAAAAGCTTCTCTTTTAAGCCACCAATCGGTAACACTTCACCACGTAGCGTAATTTCACCGGTCATAGCGACATCTGCCCGCACCGGATTACCGGTTAGGCTCGACACCAGCGCTGTGACCATCGCAATACCGGCACTGGGGCCATCCTTTGGCGTTGCGCCTTCCGGTACATGCACATGGATATCACGTTTCTCGTAGAAGTCTTCGTTAATCCGCAGTCCCTCAGCACGGCTGCGTACCACCGTCATCGCCGCCTGAATGGATTCTTTCATCACATCACCGAGTGAACCGGTATAGGTCAACTTCCCTTTACCCACGACAGCCGCCGCTTCAATGGTTAGTAAATCGCCACCCACTTCGGTCCAGGCGAGACCGGTCACCTGACCGATGCGGTTGCTGTCTTCGGCTTTACCGTAGTCAAAGCGGTGTACACCTAAGAACTCTTCCAGATTAGCGTCGTTAATCACGACTTGCTTTAAACCTTTGCTCAGCAGAATTTGCTTCACCGCCTTGCGGCAAAGTTTCGAAATTTCCCGCTCTAAGCTGCGCACCCCGGCTTCACGGGTGTAGTAACGGATAATGCCGATAATGGCGCTATCCTCAATCAGCACTTCGGACGGCTTCAAACCATTGCGACTCACCTGTTTTGGCACCAAGTGCTGTTTGGCAATATTCAGCTTTTCATCCTCGGTATAACCCGATAAGCGGATGACTTCCATCCGATCCAGCAGAGCTGGCGGAATATTCAGGCTGTTAGAGGTGGCGAAAAACATCACATCAGACAGATCGTAGTCAACTTCCAGGTAATGATCGCTAAAGGCGCCATTCTGCTCCGGATCCAGTACCTCTAACAACGCCGCTGCCGGATCACCGCGGAAATCCGATGCCATCTTGTCTATTTCATCCAGCAGGAACAATGGGTTACGCACTCCGACCTTTGCCATCTTCTGGATAATCTTGCCTGGCATCGAGCCGATATAAGTACGGCGGTGACCACGGATTTCCGCTTCATCCCGCACCCCGCCTAAGGCCATCCGCACATATTTGCGGCCGGTTGCCTTGGCAACCGATTGCCCCAGTGACGTTTTACCGACACCCGGCGGACCAACTAAACACAGAATGGGCCCTTTTAACTTGTTAACCCGCTGCTGCACCGCCAGATATTCCATGATCCGCTCTTTGACCTTCTCCAGGCCATAGTGATCGGCATTCAGGATTTGCTCAGCAGCGGCCAGGTTTTTCTTCACCTTAGAGCGTGTTTGCCAAGGTACCTGAGTTAACCAATCGATATAGCTGCGCACCACTGTCGCTTCTGCTGACATCGGTGACATCATTTTCAGTTTTTGCAGTTCTGCTTTCGCTTTGGCTTCAGCTTCAGCCGGCATTTTTGCTTCAGCAATTTTCTTCGACAGGGTTTCAAACTCATCCGGCGCATCTTCCAGCTCACCGAGCTCGCGCTGGATGGCTTTCATTTGTTCGTTCAGATAGTACTCGCGCTGGCTTTTCTCCATCTGCTTTTTCACCCGGCTACGGATGCGGCGTTCAACCTGCAGAATATCGATTTCGCTTTCCATCATCGCCATCAGATATTCCAACCGCGCCGTAACATCGGTTAGTTCTAGTACTTTTTGCTTATCTTCGACTTTCAGCGGCATATGCGCCGCCATCGTATCAGCCAGACGAGCCGCATCATCGATACCACTTAGCGCAGTGAGTACCTCAGGCGGGATCTTTTTATTGAGCTTGATATAGCCTTCAAACTGGTTAATGGCCGAGCGCAGAAACACTTCCTGCTCACGGCTATCGATGTCCTGAGTTGGCACCAGCTCGACAAAGGCCGCAAAGCTGTCTTTGGTCTCAGTAAATTTACTCAGTTTGGCGCGCTTACCGCCTTCAACTAACACCTTTACAGTGCCATCCGGTAATTTTAACAGTTGCAGAATAGTGGCAACGGTACCGATCTGATAAAGGTCTTTTTCGGTCGGATCATCCAAAGTGGCGTCTTTTTGTGCCACTAAAAAGATCTGCTTATCATTGTCCATCGCCGCATCTAAACACTTGATAGACTTCGCCCGGCCAACAAAAAGTGGGATCACCATATGCGGGTAAACAACGACATCCCGCAATGCCAATACCGGCATATGCAAGGTTTCTTGGTGTTCTGTGGTCATGAAATAGCTCTCGAAATTAATAACTGCAGGCGATATAAGCCAGTATATGGGGCTTTTTCCGGAAACTTCAATTCATCAGATAAAAAAGGAGCTTTACAGCTCCTTTCAGATTAATGACAAACCCCGGTTTTTAAGACTGGGGTTTGTTTTTTTACGGCTGTGATCTTTATGCTGCCGCAGTTATCATTTTTTACCACTTTCCAATCAG
>Ga0181595_10000252_pt1 | contig 57798 bp, 59 predicted proteins | sample 041ome_7_FD_145604 | JGI IMG/M metagenome (GOLD analysis project Ga0181595, IMG submission 145604) | Coastal salt marsh microbial communities from the Groves Creek Marsh, Skidaway Island, Georgia - 041401AS metaG (spades assembly) | ecosystem: Environmental > Aquatic > Marine > Intertidal zone... | reverse complement strand
CTTTATGTTGAATATGATTGCAGGGCTTATCGCCTATCAATTGAAGGACTCCAAGCCACAACTGAACATCACAAACGCGGAGTTTAATGCGATTACAGTCATGGCTCGTTAAACCGATCTCAGGTTAGATTAACCTGCCGGCTCAGCCGTAAGATCAAACTTTACTGCGCCACTGAGTAGCAATCTGCGGTAATGATCGCCTGGCGCCTGAAAACTATGCGAACCCATCTGATATAAACGATCATTGCGATAACGTCGATCCGGTGTCAAAGTCCGCATCAGTACATAAAACCTCAAACCCAGAATGCGACTTTCCTGCTGTAACCAATGCGAGGCCGTCATTTCAGCAGTAGACAACAGATAATCTGGTACGCCATCCAGATCACTATCAATCAGGAACTCAAAATGTAAGCGCTCTACCCCATCTAACATCGAATCTGTACTGATACTGGCATGTCCGGCACTATTTCTGATTAACCGTTTGCGCATTAATACCGGCACATCTTCACCAGCCTGACGTTGTAACTGGATATACAGCACCAAATGCTGGTAAGGGTAGACTGTATCTGCTGTGGCGGGCACGTTAGTGTGATCAACAAAGCGGCTTTGCTGCCAGTCCGGGAACAGATAAAAGCGATTATGGCGCATAGTTGCCGGGGTAGAGGCGGCGCCGATGGCTCTTTTAATCTGGATATATTCGGTCTGCGGCGCCAGATTATTCAGGCAATTTAATACCCGGCCAGGAAGTGCTTGTCCGGCAAATACATTTAAGTAAGCCAAATTGGCATGCGGAAAGCTACCGCTATCCATGCCATCAACAAAGCAATCAGCGGCAGGTGGGGCCTGATTACTCACCGCACGCTGCATCGCCGCCAGCGTCTGGCCACCAAAAAAACCGGTGTTTTGCAGTTCGTTGTATAGCAAGTTGATTGCCAACTGCCCATTTTGTTGCAGAAAAGCCAGTTGCCGGCTCTGACTGGACGAGGCATTTAGCGAACTAAAGGCGGTTAATGTCAACCCCAACAGCAATAAATCCAGCACCATTGCTATCATCAGTTCCGTGAGTGAGAAGCCTCCATGCCGCCTCATAGCTCACTCCGGTAAGCCCAGATGAAACAGCCCCCGACCAGCACCGGCCTGACAGCTGGAGTGGGCGACAGATAGCGGTTGCACTCTGGCCTGCCAACTGGCTTCAAGCTGTAACTTGCCTTGTTGCTGGTGCAGGCAGAACGCGGGCTGGAGCAGTAAACCGTAGCCCTGATCTGCCAGCCATTGTTGCTGCCAGTGCCAGACTAAAAATTGCTTGCTGTTGCCATGCTGGCAAGGTGCTGCCGCCGAACAGTTAACGGCATTTAATACCCCTGAGACCTGATAGTTATGTGTTGCTGCAGATTGCTGATAAAAGCGCAGTTGTTGCAGAATATCGCGGGATAAGGCGACAACAGTGGTACGCTGTGTCGCCTCAGAAGCCAGACGCAGTGCCTGTAATTGTGTCGCCAATACGCCTAATAACCCCACCTTTAGGATGAGTAGCGTAATGAGTACTTCAATTAAAGTTGCTCCCACCTGCCGTGTCATCAATACCTCGGAAAATTACTCTAAGGTAAATAAACATAGCAGGCAACATTACATTTTCAAGATTTTAATGTAAATTTTTTGCTACCAGCATGCTTGTACGTCAGCTGCGGCATTGCCACCTTTGGCGCCTTTTTGTCCGGCCTGATTGTAAGTAAGAGAGGCACAGCCATCTTGCTGAGCCGATGTGGGTGCAGCGACCAGTGTGTATGTCCGGTTCCCAAGCGAGTTTGGCGCAATTGAGAAACCATAACGACGTGATAAATCCTGACTACATTGCAACGCAGGCAAAGTAAAACCCGTAGGATCGTATCTCATGTTTTGCGTAAAAGTACGTTCCATAAACTGTGCGTACTCTAACAGGCAACCAGTTGCTGCAGCGCGGTTACTTCTCAGTACATAATTTTGATAAGACGGATAGGCAATAGCGGCCAGAATGCCAACTATTGCCACTGTTACCATCAACTCAATCAATGTAAAACCCCGCAGATTCCCGTGGACTCTGTTCAATTTATCACCTCTCGCCATGATACCCGACCTAAACGGTTATCAGTATCTACAACTACATCAATAACTTCTGCATTCTCAAGACCTACTTTCATAATATCTTGATAAAATATTGGCTGTCCAGGTGCACTTTCAAAACGTAAGCCACTGGCAGGTACACTCTGTCCATTAAAAGTTACCCGATCCTGATCATCAATCGTTTTATTACCATCGACATCGAAGAAATTACGTTTTAACCGTGCGCCCTGATAGGGGTCAATCGCCATAACATAACCAAAGCCTTCGGGTGAACATTGATCAGCTTTAGGTACCATAGTGTTAAGCACTAGCGTACTACCTATCATTTGAGGTGTCGCAACGACACGCTCACCGGAGTCTGGAAGATCCATAAACCATCCTCTCTTACCATCCAACGTAGTAATCTCACTAACCACTCTTGCAGTACCAACATTAGTTATTGCTCGCTCGGCTAACTCAGTTCTGCCTGATATGGGTGTTGTAGCGGTAACGAGATTTTTATTCTTACCGCTGTTACCGGGAGAACCGGTTCCAGAAGCGGTAAGCGGCAGAATCAAACCATACCAGCTTTGTTTTTGAGTTGACTTCTGATCTGTCTGCTCCAGATATTTTCCGGTGCCAAAGAATAGCCAGGAGTTCCCTGACAGACCGTCAAGCGCAATAGTTAACCCACCGGTTACAGCCTGACGATTACCCTGTGCGTCTTTAGCTACAAAAAGTGGCTGACCACTATAGGCTACCTTACGGGAGCTGGCAGATGACAAGTCAAACTCCCAAATATTACCTTGTAAATCACCTGCAAAGACTTTGGTCACAACACCTGTATTATCAACATCTAAACCCTCTGGCTGGAATAATCCATTGGGCTGACTTGCTGTTCCGGTATGAGCAGTCAGGACAGTGTGAGCACCACCATCCAGCGGTACTATAATAAGCGAAGCAGTGTGATTCTGACTGTTTACACCATTACCTAAAATTGCATACCACTTGGCTGTATTGTTGGAATCCGGCAACTTAGCAATCAAGGCTTGGCCAGTGTAGTGCCCCAACTCAGGGATAGACTTTTCCCATAAAACGCGACTGGCGTTAAAGCTTTCCGGCCGGGTAACGTCTAATGCAAAAATGTTTTTACCGCCACGACCACTGGTACCAACCAGAATACTCTTCCAACCATTTCCGACATAGGCATCAGCAACTGTTACAGAACCGTCGACATAAAACTGATGCTGATAATCTTTACTAGTCAGTGCGGGTAATTTCGAGAGCATTTCATTGGGAATATAAGCAAATAACTCCTGACCGTTCACAGCGTTAAAGGCATGAAGCATCCCACTATTCGACCCCACATAAACCGCTTTTGTTCTCCCTTTATTAGAACTCAGAAATGTCGAATAACTAGTGCGTTCCGCGGTTGGCCACTCACCAAAACGTTCATAAAACTTATTCTCTGGTTCACCCACATAGAACGGAGCAGAATGTGCAATATCCCCCAATATCGAGTTCCGGACTCTGAAAGTGCCGCCTGCTTTATTCAATTCTTTACTTCTATCCCCCCGGATATAATTAACCTGATCAGTCGTAAGGGGGGCTATTGCTCCCTGAAAAATAGCACCCTGAGCCATTCCGGTAGCTGAGGAGTAAAAAATGTTGCGGGTAGTCCACTCTCGGCTATTCAAACTGGTGCTGGCTTTCCAAACCGGAGTTTGGTTATTACTTACATCGTATCCCCACAAATCACCGCTCCAATCTCCAGAGAAAAAACGGCCCTGAAAAATTTGCTTATCGGTTTCTAACGAACTGGTCGCACCAACCAAGTTAGACGCCGAAGCAACTCTGGCAACAATTTGTGATAAGGTTTTTGATAACTCTTGAGCGAACACATCAGGATCTGATGCACTGAAGAAACCGCCCCTGCTATTCACGGCTGCGTGCAATAAATCGTCTATCTTAGCTGATGGCGTACTACCAAAAGGATCAGGCCAGTTAACTACGGCATTACTCGTTATAGCTGCAAATGCTGTTTCCGGATTCACAACCCCGGTAACGCCTAACCCCACACCATATGTAACCATATGCTGCCAAAAAGCCGGATTAATAGTTGATGTGGGCACATTATTAACCATCGTCGGTTGCAAATCTGTTTTCCAATACTTCATAGCGACATCAGCCAGACTATCCGTATAGCTATCAGCAAAAGGGGCTGAAGGTGAATATTGATAACTGCTGTTATTTACGCCCTGAATTACACTCCCAGCGGTATTATCGCTGTTACCAACGTTTGAAACTGTATCGCCCCCCCAATATCCATCGGTCATCAAAATAGTGAAGTTTTGTCTACAAGTCAGAATACCACTACTGGTATTCCCCGGAATTTCTAACCATGGGGCCTGAGTCTGATAATATTTCCCAGCATCATCCAAAGCCTTACGTAAATAGGTTGAACCTGTCGGAGCGTAGCCATGTAACCAGTTTATAAACGTGGATTTACGACTGGCCGTAAACTTCTCGACACCGCTGATAATAGTATTAGTCGCATTTAACGCACCATACCCTACGCGCATACCATCGCCCTGTTGCACAAATGCGGCACCGATACCGGCTTTGGCAGCCATTATGCGAGTGCGATAGTAGGAGAACCAATTTGCAAAATTCTGTCTTTGCGCATCCGCGACCGTTACGAGGTCATAACAGCTATTACTGTACACGTCAGAACAGCCTGTTTTAAAAGAGTAGTAAAACGCTGCCTGAGCAGTAGCACTCGGACTCACTGCCAAGCCATATCGAATATTGCTATCGATGCTACCGTAGTAATAATAATCGTCCATTAACGCACGGTAACCTGTAGCTAAATTAACTTTAGTACTACCTGAGTTATAACCGTCAATCCAAGCCTCAGTAAAGCTACTGTTAGCATAACGGGTACCATCTGCTTTAAAAGGAGGTAGATAAGATTTTGTCGGATCAAAATAGGTTTTATTTAGATGACTGGAAGCTAAATAAGCGCGGTTGTTAATTCCCAAAGCACATAAATTTGAGAAACCACCAAAAGAAACTGTATTGGAACAGCTACCGAGATTACGACCATTTGAAGTCAAGCGAGTTACTAGTTCGTCAGGCATAAAGCCCCAACGCATTGAGCCCGAATCATCAAGAATAAACAGAATGTTCGGTTCAACTGTACTGCCGGTTTGTAATGGCACATTGCTTAAATTGACTGCGGCTTCTGCTGTCGCAGCACCAAACAGCCAGGCAAATATAAACAAGCTTTTTTTGATTTGAGCCACCGTTAAATTTTTCATAACCACCTCAGCGCCGGTAAAGCGTTTGAATCATTACACTCGCCCGATCTGGCATATTAACCCTGGATGTGATCCGGAAAGTTTCTGCCAAACAGTTTTGCGGTATTCTTGTTCCTCTGTCACAACCCGGGGGTGAGGGGCTATACCCCATGTACTCGACAATATATTGCGGGGTACCACCGGCTAATTGCTGAATATTGACACTGGCATTAGCCCAGCTTGTCGAGGTATCCAGCCACCGCTCGGTATTACTGGCGAGAGGAACATTATAAAAGCCAGTCCGAGTTAATAATGCAGAGACTTCAGTCGGGCTTGCCAGGATGCCTTCTGCTTCCCGAACTCCTGCTTCTGCTATCTGAAAGATTAATTCCCGATCATAAAGATTGGCAGCCATCTTCTCCTGCAAAGTCGTACCCCGCATACTGGACACAGCCAACAAGGTAATCGCCAGTAACAGTAAAAGACCAATAATTAAGGCTGCCCCTTGTTGCGTTTGATACATTCTGCTGTTCATAGCTATTCAACCCGATTTCTTAAGGTTACAACCTGACGAACACGGCGCAAGTCAGCAGACAAGCCTACGTTGTTGGTCGCAGGATTTAGCAATAAATCTATCTCAACGGACACGACTCTCGCCCATTCATCAGGGCTTATGGCAGTAATTTGAGTTGCGGTTTGATAACTCACGGCACCACTACGTAAATAGCGGAACTGTAAATCCGCCACGCCATCGATAATTTCTTCAGTCACTGGGGTGCTGCCTGAAATTGAAACGCGATACAGCGAATTTGTACCACGGGGGTTTGTGCCAACATACCAGGCAATAGATTGAAGCCCAAATAACATGGAATTCGCAGTGAACTGATACGGAGTGCCGCCAAGACCTGACTCTTCACACAGTACCGGATAACCTAACAACTTGGTGCAATTACCGGGTGATCCAGCACCAGTGTTATGAACAATAGTCGCGTTGGATTGATTCGAATTAGTCACCTGAAAAATGGCGGCATGCGCGGGGTCACAAGCAATCAGGATATCTCCCGGATTGATACCATGGTTTGCACGATTTACTTTAAACTGTGCCGAGTTTGCAGTATGCGACTCAACATTTAAACTTCGCCCACCGCCAAACATAATTTGCAGTGAATCTGTGCCGGCAACTTGAGCGGGTGAAAACGTTGTCGGGCCAGTGCTGTCATAACCTCTGATGCCATTACTCCAGGTTGCCCACCAATCTGTAGCGACATTATTTTTAAGAGTATTTGCGACGGTAATACTATTAGTGCAGCCGTTAAATCCTGCACTACGGACATCTCGCGCCATTAATTGGGAGGCTGCGCGGGCATTCTCCTGGACTTCTGAAATCGCCTGATTAACCCGATAGGTTTGCTGGTTGGCCAGAAAAACCCCAATAACTCCCCCTGTCAAAATCAAGCCAAGAGTCATGGCGATCATCAGTTCAACTAAAGTTAAACCTTTGCTCAGAGACATTTCAGGATTCATAGACTAAACCTCGTCTGTAGGCTCATGTTAGATACCCCCTTAACTCCCCGGCTATCGTCCCACTGAATTTTTATTTCACAGATATTCGCATTACAGGAAATTTCGCCACACGCGCTCGTACCGAGCTTTTTCTGTAGCTCTGAATTCCAAATCGCTAACTCGACACCTGCTATACCACTGCCCGGAACTGACGTACTACAACTTCTATTAAATGCACCAGCAAGTGCCTGTGGCCGATACGCTCGCATCACTTCCTGCATCGAATCCATAAAAATCACGGCCTGAGTGCGATCAAAAGCACTTTGATTATTCTTGATACTGGCATTTTGCAGTGCTGCAAGGCCCAATAAACCGATACCAAGTACCAAAACCGTGATCAATACTTCTAGTAAAGTAAACCCGGATATCGGTTGCTGCTTTTGCAAGCAAGGCTTCATGCTGGATGAGGATATATTTTTCGCTATCTGAACCATGCTAAGGCGCTCCGCAACCAGCTACAGCAAGTTTTAGGATACTCGCCCTGCCCCCGGAAACATAGGCGATATCTCTGGTGTTATCCGTTAGCTGTGGCGAAACAATACAAACTCTAAGCGTACCTGAAATGGCCGTACCCGTAGTAGAGCGGATAAATCCCTCAGCATTAAAACGAATAACCGGGTGAGTACCATTGACCGTTAATGACGAGTCAAACACCAACTGCCGCAATACGACAGCCACACCTGACGCTGCCGGTTGCACCACCAGTAGTCCTGGCCATTTACCAGTGCTATTGTCGCAGGCTGTTCCAGCAACATTACTTTTACAAACTTCAATATTCCGATTTAACCGAATAGCTTCACTGCGCGCAAAATGCATTGCCGACAGAGCCTCGTTGGCTGGTCCTGTAACTTTTCCTGAAGCGATGATACCTGTAAATGATGGCACTGCTATCGTTAGAACAATAGCCAATACTGCAACAGTAACCATTAACTCAACCAGAGTAACCCCTGTTTGTTTGTATCTCAGTTCGAAAAATTTAGGCGTCATAGCACTACTTACTTACTAAACATATTTTCAGTGTAAGTTGTAAGCCTGGAACCACCAGCCGATTCCGATAACTGGTCAGAATTGCCGATGAACGGTTACTCTAAATTAAGGGCAGCTTTTACAGCACCGAGCAAACGACGACTCACTTCCAGTAATTCATCGCTGTTCTGCAAGGAAATATAATGACGGTTATTCTTATTGATCAATGCTTTAAAATACATTTTGTTGATAACAACACTGCGATGGATACGCAATAAACTTTGCGGGTAACGCTCTAGCAATTGCTGTAAACTCTGCTCAAGTAACAGCTCTTCTGCTGCTAGCCCCACAGCCCGCACATATTTATCTTCCGCTTTAAGGTATTGAACCTGGCGCAGCGATAATTGACGTTTTACGCCACCACACTGCCCAGATAGAACTTCATTACTGCGTAACAAAGGTTCAGGATTTAGTCTGGTCGGTTTATCCAAACGAGCGATAGCCTGCGATAGTCTGGCGCTATTTACCGGCTTTAACAGATAGTCCAGTGGTGCTGTACTGTACGCATCTAAGGCATGCTCCGGATGCGCGGTGACATAAATCAAGGCAGGTGGTAGCGGCGTAGCACTAAGGCGTTCAGCTAACTGTAAACCATTCAGGCCAGGCATAGCGATGTCCAGAAAGACCACTTCAGGCCGGAATTGCTGATTTAACTGCAACGCATGCTGCACATCCTCTGCTACCAGTATTTGCTCAAAAGCTTGCAACTGGGTTAACAAACGACTTAATCGAGCGCGCGCTAAAGGTTCATCATCAACAATTAATGCTTTCATCCGTGCGTCAGCTCTCTGTTGTTGGCAGTACTATTTTAACCCTGAATTGTTCGTCGAACCGACGGCAACTGAATTGCTGACGATCACCATACAATAACTCCAGTCTGGCCTGTATATTTTGTAACGCTAAGCCATTTTGCTGCCGTGTCGGACTACCGGATGCCAGCAGCGGATTGGTTAATAATATCGACACCTGCTGTTTGCCTGTTACCACTTGCAGTGTGATTTTTACCGGTGTGGTACTTGGTTCAACGCCATATCTGACCGCATTTTCTACTAAGGGCTGTAGTGTCAGTGCGGGTAATTTTACTGCCGGTAACGGGCTTGGTAACTGTAATTCAACTTCTAACTTAGCTCCCAGACGCCACTTTTCTAATGCCAGATATTTTTGCACCAGCTCCAGCTCTTGTGCCAGCGATAACACGCTTCCCGCCTGCATCGCTGCACGAAATAAATCCGCCAAATCCAATAGCGCCTGTTCAGCGTCGGAGGGTGATTGATGTATCAGCTCAGCCAGGGCATTTAAGCTATTAAACAGAAAGTGCGGCTGGATCCGCGCCTGAAATGCATCCAGCTCCGCCGAACTTTGCGCCGAGATAAGACGGGTTCGTTCAGCATGAATCAGCACCAATTGTCCGGCGAGCAAGCCAACAACCAGAGCCAAGACTAAGTTAGATAACACAAAATAGCCAAAAGAGAGTCCTTCGCCAAAAGCTTCAGGGAAGCCCTGCCAGGCAACCCAGGACACCAACGCAGTGACTGCCAGCAACACCAAACAAATAATCAACAAGGCCAGACTTAGTGGTCGTTGCGACAATCGGGGCAATAATGGACACAGCAAACCTAAGCTAAGTAAGGTGATCCAGTGCGTGTACAACGAGATAATGCCGAGGCGGTACCATGGATCGGCGGCTATTCCCGGCGCAAACGCCAGCAGAATAGCGACCGCCTGCGCCAATACCAACAAGCGGAACAACATTTTGCCCCGGCACAGCGAAGGCAGAGGTGGCAGTTGACGTTGTGGGTGACTGGCAACTGACCACATAGTGAGTTGCTCTAGCGCAGCTCTGCCGGAATAGCGAACACCACATTCTCTTCGCGGCCGGTCGTTTCGGTCACCGTTTTACCGCCCCACATTTTCAGCTGGCTGATCACATCCTGTACCAGAATTTCCGGTGCAGAAGCACCGGCGGTCACGGCAACCCGGCTGATACCGTCGAGCCAGCTTTGCTGAATATCGTTGGCGGTATCAATTAAATAGGCTTTGCAACCAAGCTTCTCTGCCAGCTCGCGTAAACGGTTGGAGTTACTGCTGTTTTTCGCACCCACCACCAGCATCAGTTCAGCCTTGGCGGCCAACTCGCGCACCGCATCCTGGCGATTCTGGGTAGCATAGCAAATATCATCTTTGCGCGGCCCTTCGATATCCGGAAAACGCGCGCGCAGCGCATCAATCACATCGGCGGTATCGTCTACCGATAAGGTAGTCTGGCTGCTGTAGCACAGCTGCGCCGGATTTTTTACCTGCAGCTTTGCCACATCCTCGACCGATTCCACCAGATAAATGCCACCATCAGCATTATCATATTGGCCCATGGTGCCTTCTACCTCAGGGTGACCCGCATGACCGATCAGGATACATTCGGTGCCTTTGCGGCTGGCGCGGGTGACTTCCATATGCACCTTAGTGACCAGTGGACAGGTGGCATCAAACACCTTTAAGCCGCGCTGCCGTGCATTTTCACGCACCGCCTGCGACACACCATGGGCGCTGAAAATCACAATATGGCTATCCGGCACTTCGTCCAGTTCATCCACAAAGACCGCGCCGCGTCGGCGTAAACCATCGACCACAAATTTATTGTGCACCACTTCATGCCGTACATAGATTGGATGCGGAAACAGCTCCAGCGCCCGCTCTACGATACTGATCGCCCGGTCAACACCGGCACAAAAGCCCCGCGGGTTAGCGAGTAAAATATCCATCTTTAGCTTACCTGCACAATTTCGACATTGAAGGTCAGAGTCTGACCCGCCAGCGGATGATTAAAATCAACGGTGACCGAATCGCCTACCACGTCCCGCACTAAGCCCGGCAATTCCGAGCCATCCGGCATCGCAAAGCCAATAATGGCACCAACTTTAGCCGGCGCATCAGCCGAGAATTTACTGCGGTCAACGTAATAAATATTATCCGGGTTCGGCATACCATAGGCGTCTTCCGGGGCCAGGGTAAAGCTTTTTTTCTCTCCGGCCGACATGCCTAATAACTGGGCTTCAAATGCCGGTGATAAGCTGCCATCGCCCATCTGTAATTTTGCCGGCTTGTTGTGCACCCGGGTACTCTCGGCGGCACTGCCATCGGCCAGCGTGATATCAAAGTGGAAGATTACCGTACTTTTGGCCTGAATTTCGCTCATTTTTTTGCCTCAGAATCACTGCTAAAACTGTCCCAGATAATCAGGGCGGCGCCAATACAGATCGCCGAATCGGCGATATTAAAGGCCGGATAATGCCAGGTCTGGTAATACAGATGGAAAAAGTCTATTACGTAACCATAGATACTGCGATCAATTAAATTACCGATAGCGCCGGCAAACACCAGGCTTAATGCCAACCCCAGCTTAATCTGCTGCCGTGGTAACCGGCTCATCCAGACCGCAATCACAGTGCTGATTACTACCGCCAGAACAGTAAAGAACCAGCGCTGCCAGCCACCGGCGTCACTTAAGAACGAAAAGGCCGCGCCATAGTTACGCACATAGGTCAGATTAAAAAATGGCAGTAATTCAATCGAATCGTACAGGGCCATATTCTGATGTACCAGCTGCTTGGTCAGCTGATCCAGGCCGATTAACAGCAGGATCAGCCACCACCAGCGCCAGGCGGTATTATTAAACAACTGCATCAGGCAAATTCCCGCTGTTCACCGCTACCTTCTACGTTACTGACGCAACGTAAACAAATGCCCGGATGGGCGGCATCGGCGCCGACATCGTGACGGTGGTGCCAGCAGCGCTCGCACTTGGCGGCGGTAGAGGCTTCTACCAGCACACTTAAACCTTTAATGGCGGTGGCCACCGCAGCGGCAGCCGGTTGCTCCGCACTCACCTTAGCGGTTGAGGTAATCAGCACAAAACGCAGCTCGTCGCCCAGCTGTGACAGCGCTTGCGCCAGTTCAGCACCGGCGAACAAGGTCACTTCGGCCTGTAAAGAGGCGCCAAGTTTTTCTTCGCGGCGCGCTGCTTCCAGCACCTTATTGACTTCATCGCGAACTTCTAACAGCTGTTGCCAGAAGGCGTCACTGAATTTACCTGCCGGTAAGTTGGCAAAACCCGGATACCAGACATCGGTAAACACATAAGGCGTGCTCTGGCCTGGTAAGGCTTCCCAGATTTCCTGCGCGGTAAAGCTCATTACCGGTGCCATCCAGCGCACCATCGCCTGGGCGATATGATAGAGCGCAGTCTGGCAGGAGCGGCGGGCCTTGGACTCAGTGTGCGCCGTATACTGACGATCTTTAATCACATCCAGATAGAAACTGCCAAGCTCTACGGTACAGAAATTCATCAGTTTCTGACTTACCTGATGGAACTGATAGTTATCGTACGCATCAATAATTTCTTGTTGTAACTTCGCCGCCCGGTTTACTACCCACAGATCCAGCTCCACCAGTTCATTAAATGGCAGAGCATCGGTTTGCGGGTTAAAGCCATTCAGGTTGGCCAGCAGGAAACGCGCGGTATTCCGAATACGGCGGTATTTATCAGCGGCACGGTTCAGAATTTCATCCGATACCGTCATCTCCGAGGTGTAGTCCGTGGTCGCCACCCATAAGCGCAGAATATCAGCACCCAGTTTGTTCATTACATCCTGCGGTGACACCACATTGCCCAGCGATTTCGACATCTTGCGGCCTTCACCGTCGACGGTAAAGCCATGTGTCAGTACCTGTTTATACGGCGCCTTGCCTTTAATGCTGACGCCAGTCATCAGTGACGACATAAACCAGCCACGGTGCTGATCCGAACCTTCTAAATACAGGTCAATTTCGGCACCATGAAATTCCGGCCGCGCATCTACGACTGCGGCATGGGTTACACCAGAGTCAAACCAGACATCCAGGGTATCGGTAACCTTAACGTAATCAGCAGCATCCGCGCCCAACAGCTCAGCAGCATCCAGATCAAACCAGGCCTGAATACCCGCCTGCTCAACTTTCTGCGCCACCTGCTCAATCAGTTCGGCCGTACGTGGATGCAAGGCGCTGTTGTCTTTGCGCACAAAGAGCGCAATCGGCACGCCCCAGGTGCGCTGGCGTGAAATACACCAGTCTGGCCGGCCGGCGACCATATTTTCAATCCGCTGCTGACCCCAATCCGGGATCCAGCGGGTTTGCTCAATTTCCGCTAATGACGTCTGGCGCAGGCCCTGCTGCTCCATGCTGATAAACCACTGCGGCGTAGCACGGAAGATAATCGGCGTTTTATGGCGCCAGCAATGCGGATAACTGTGCTTATAGGCTTTATGCACCAATAAAGCTCCGGCCTCTTTCAACGCTTCAACTACCGTTTCATTGGCTTTAAATACATGCTGCCCGGCAAACAGCGGCGTATCCGGCAGATAGACACCGTTGGCACCAACCGGGTTTGCCACTTCCAGACCATATTTCTGGCCAACTACAAAGTCTTCCTGACCGTGACCCGGTGCAGTATGCACACAGCCGGTACCTGAGTCCGTCGTAACGTGTTCGCCTAACACCACCGGTACGCTAAAATCATACAGTGGATGCTGCAGCTTAACTAAGTCCAGCGCAGCGCCCTGACAGAAACCCAGCGCATGGTAATGCTCGATATTGGCGCGCGCCATCACGTCTTTCACCAGCTCAGTGGCCAGAATTAAGCGCTCTGCGCCATTCGGGCCTTGCTCAACCTGCACCAGCGAGTACTGTAAGTCAGCGTTAAGAGCCACGGCACGGTTCGCCGGAATAGTCCACGGAGTGGTGGTCCAGATCACCACCGAAATCGGGCCCTGCCCGGCATGACCGGCCGGATGATCAAACTTAGCGGCGACGCTGTCATCCAGTACCTTAAAGCGCACATCAATCGCGGGGGAGACCTTGTCCTGATATTCCACCTCGGCTTCGGCCAAGGCCGAACCACAGTCGGTACACCAGTGCACCGGCTTAAAGCCCTGTTGTAAGTGGCCATTGCCGATAATTTTGCCCAGGCTGCGGATAATATTGGCTTCAGTCACATAATCCATGGTGCGGTAGGGGTTGTGCCAGTCACCCAGTACGCCTAAACGGATAAAATCCGTGCGCTGGGCGTCAATTTGCGTTAACGCATACTCGCGGCATTTGTCACGAAACTCCGCCGGTGTCAGCTTGGTACCCGGCTTGCCGTATTTTTTCTCCACCACCAGCTCAATCGGCAGGCCATGGCAATCCCAGCCCGGGACATAGGGCGCATCAAAATCAGACAGGGTTTTGGCTTTAACAATAATATCTTTCAGAATTTTGTTAACGGCATGACCGATATGGATATTGCCATTCGCATAGGGCGGGCCATCGTGCAGGATAAAGGTTTTCTTGCCTTTTTTTGCACTGCGGATCTGACCATAGAGATCATCCTGCGTCCACTTGGCCAGCATTTGCGGTTCCCGCTGCGCCAGATTACCGCGCATGGCAAAGGCCGTTTCCGGTAAGTTAAGGGTATGCTTGTAATCGCTCATCCGTTTCGGTTCCGTTAGGTTGTCGGGGCCTGCGCGGACGCGGCCTCACTAAAATACTGTTGTGCTGCCGCAACATCGGCGGCAATTTGTTGTTGCAATGCATCCAGACTGGCAAAACGTTGCTCGGCTCGAAGTTTATGCCGTAGCGCTACCCGGATCTGGCTGCCATATAAATCCTGATTAAAATCAAATAAATGGGCTTCTAACTGCTCACGACTGCCCTGCACTGTTGGTCGGTTGCCAATATTGGCGACACCGTTAAAAACACCATAACAAGTATGCGCCGTAATAGCATACACGCCCGACACCGGTAGCTTACGCCGGTAAAGCCAGACATTGGCCGTCGGAAAACCCAGATCCCGCCCCAGCTTACGGCCATGGCGCACCCGGCCGCTTAGCGTAAAAGGCCGCCCCAGCATGGCGGCGGCTCTGTCCAGTTGGTCTTGCTGCAGCGCTTCACGAATCAAGGTGCTGCTGACCCGCTGCTCGCCCAGTTTTAAACTGGAAGTACTGTTTAAACCAAAGCCATATTGCGCCGCGGCCTGGGCCAGTAAGGCATAATTACCACTGCGATTTTTGCCAAAGTGAAAATCATCGCCTACGATCAGATGCCGCACGCCCAGCTTATCCAGCAACAGGGTTTTGATAAACTGCTGCGGATCCTGAGCGGCAAAGCTGCGGTTAAAATTCACACACAGCATGCGGTCAATCCCGACCGCGGCCAGCGCCTGATATTTCTCGCGAAAGCGGCTTAAGCGCGCTGGTGCGGCGTTACCAGCAAACAGCTCCAGCGGCTGCGGCTCAAATACCATTACGCAGGATGGCAGCTTAAGTGACTGCGCTAACTGCTGCACCTTTGCCAGCACTGCCTGATGCCCCAGATGCACACCATCAAAATTGCCAATAGTCAGTACACAGCCTTGATGCTGCGGCAGAATATTATGGATACCGCGGATTAACTCCATGCCTGCAATAATGCCTCTGGTGCCTGTAAACGCCGGATTATAACCGGATTAGTGACGGCTTTCAGCAACAGATTTCGCTTTAAAATCCGCCAAACGTACCCCGAAAAGCAACAGCAAGGCGAAGTACAGCAGCACCGCGCCGACACACAGGCTACTTAACAACAGAATTTGTGCTGCCAGTGGCCGGGCAATCCAGTCATTCAATTCTGGACTTAACCACCACAAGGTTGCCGCCATTAAGATTGCGGCCAGGCTAAACTTGGCCAAAAACCAGCAGTTTTGCCGGCTTAGCTGATAAATCCCGGCCAGCTTTAAACCCCGATACAGTAAAAACGCATTTAAACTGGCCGACATGGCGGTCGCCAGCGCCAGGCCAACATAACTTAAAAACGGTGCCAGCATCAGGTTAAACACCATATTAGCGACCATAGCAATAATGCCGATTTTTACCGGGGTTTTAATATCCTGCCGCGCATAATACCCGGGCGCCAATACCTTGATCAGCATATAGCTGAGCAAACCACAGCTATAGGCCACCAGACTGTAAGACACCATCAGTACATCTTGCTGGGTAAATTCGCCGCGCATAAAGAGCACACTGATAATGGGCTGGCCCAGTACCATCAGCGCCAGCATCGCCGGTAAACCAAACATCACCACAAAACGGATCGCCCAATCCAGCGTCTGCGAAAAACGCTCCGCATTGGCGGTGGCATGATGGCGTGACAGGTTCGGTAGAATAACAGTGGCAATCGCAATACCGAATAAACCCAGTGGAAATTCAATTAAGCGATCCGAGTAATACAGCCAGCTGACCGCACCAGTTAATAAAAACGACGCGATCACGGTATCCAACAGCAGGTTGATCTGACTGACTGACACCCCGAAAAGTGCCGGCAACATCAGGGTGCGGATTTTCGTCACGCCCGGATCGCGCCAACCCCATTTTGGCATCACCAGCAAACCGGCTTTGGCCAGAAACGGCAGTTGAAACAACAGCTGCACCACGCCACCGATAAACACCCCCCAGGCCAGCGCCAGCGCCGGCTCATCCAGCGTCGGTGCCAGATAGAGTGCACTGCCAATAATGGCAATATTTAAAAAGACCGGCGTAAAGGCCGCCACCGCAAAGCGGTTATAGGTATTTAGAATGGCACCCGACAAGGCAACCAGGGTGATAAACCACAGGTAGGGAAAGGTAATTTTCAGCATTAACGAGGCCAGCTCAAACTTATGCGCATCCGGGCCATCGTTAAGCCATTCGATAAACCAGCCCATACCGAACAGTAACGCTAGTAGCGGTGAGGCAATGACACCAAATAGGGTTACCAGTGTGACAATCACGCCGAGTGTGCCGGCGACTTTTGCCACCAGTTCGCGCACCGCATCATCGCCATGCTGCGCTTTCACCTCACTTAATACCGGCACAAAGGCCTGCGAGAAAGCGCCTTCGGCAAATAAACGACGTAAGAAATTTGGAATGCGGTTGGCAAAAAAGAATACATCGGCCGCCGCACCGGCGCCGACAAAATTAGCGACCACCACATCGCGGACCAGCCCCAATACCCGTGAAATCAGGGTCATAAAACTGACAATCAGCCCTGACTTTAATAATTTTCCCGACACCTGAAACTCCTGTGTATAATGCGTCGCTATTTTCACCTGTTCGGGGCGCCAATTACCAGCGGTAATCCCAATTAAATTGCTGGCCTTTTCGCGGAAAGCATTTGACAATGGCACAGTAAATAGGCATATTATGCGGCCTTTAAAGAGTCCGGTTTAGTTTTTAGGAGTGTTACCTTGGCTAACATTAAGTCTGCTAAGAAGCGCGCAATTCAATCAGAAAAACGTCGTCAGCAAAACGCCAGTCAACGTTCTATGATGCGTACTTTCATCAAGAAAACCTACGCAGCGGTGTTAACTGCTGACGCAGTTGCTTCTCAGGAAGCATTCAACAAAATGGTTCCGGTAATTGACCGCATGGCGGCCAAGGGTCTGATCCATAAGAACAAAGCAGCTCGTCATAAAGCTCGCTTAAATGCACATGTTAAAGCGTTAAAAGCCGCTTAACTGTCAGAGTTCGACAAAAAAGCCAGCATTAGCTGGCTTTTTTGTTTTGCGCGATTCTACATAATAAAGGTCAACAAACCCTGATAACGGCCAAAAATAAAGGCTGCCGCAGCAACCTTTATTCTGAACAATACAATTTGTGCATCAACACAATCAAGGCCTCTGCCTCGGCGCTATTGAGGCGGTAAAATACGGTTTGTGCTTCTTTGCGGGTTTTCACCAGTTTATGCTTTCGTAACAGTGCCAAATGCTGCGAAAGGGCTGACTGACTTAAATCCAGCTTTTCGTTAATCTCACCAACCGACATTTCACCTTCTAACAGGTGGCACAAAATAATCAGCCGCCGCTCATTCGAAACTGCTTTTAGCAACTTCACAGCTTGCGCTGAATTTTTCAGCATATCGTCTAAATTCATTTGTCGTTACCATTACCTGACTGGTTAAATCTGAAAATCAAAGTGCTTAGCGCTTCAGACCAGACTCTGACCAATAATCAGAGCAAAGGTTGCACCAGACTATAAATTCGTTCTGCCGAAAATGGCTTTACAACAAAGGCCTTGGCACCACCGGCCACCGCAGCTTTCAGGTTATCGACACTTGAGTAAGCGGATACCATAAAAATGTGCGATTGCTGATCGACACGCCGGAAACGTTGTAAGAGTACCTTACCGTTGATGTCTGGCAGCTGAATATCCAAAAATACCAGTTGCGGGTGCTGCTGCAAAAACAATGCTTCAGCACTGGCGCCATCTGCGGCCTCATGTACAACTGACACACCAAGCGACTGCAAAATTTGCTTTAAATAATGTCTGCTCGCTAAGGTGTCATCGACCACCAGCGCCGTCAGGCCTGTTGGTATGGTTCCTTGTTCTAGCCCTTGCATCCCTATGGCAGCTCCTGTATCCGTTAGTCGGGCTAAAATGGGGTTTAGCCGCGTAAGCTGGGTTTAATCCATTAAAGCTGTTAAATTCGCCTTTAAATCACCATCAAAAGGCAAACTCTAACAATGAAACTGTGGTTCACAACTATCATAGCAGCTTTTAGCCTGAATGTGCAGGCAGCTCCTTTAGCTCTGGATAAAGATCTGGCGTATAACCTGGTAGAATCGTTAACGGTAGAGGTTGGCCCGCGACTGGCCGGCAGCGAAGCCGATTTGCGCTCCGTGGTCTGGGCGGAACAACACTTTAAACAGTTAGGCTTTGATAAAGTCTGGCGCGAGCCCTTTGATATGCTGTATTGGGAGCGCGGCGCTGCCAGTCTGCGGGTGGGCGCGCCTTTTAATCAGGCTCTGGTCCTCACCGCCCTGGGTGGCTCAGTCGGCACGCCTTTTGATGGTATCGCCGCTCAGGTGGTGATGTTTAATACGCTGGATGAGCTAATCGCAGCCGACCCGGCTCAGGTCAAAGATCGCATCGTCTTTATTAACCATGCGCTGGAAAAAGATATTCGTGGTGGTTTTTACGGTCAAGTGGTCGGTGGCCGCGCCCGGGGTGCGGTTGAAGCCGCGAAACTGGGCGCGAAAGCCCTGTTAATCCGCTCGGTTGGCAGCAGCAATAACCGCTTTGCCCATACCGGCCAAATGCGTTACGAGGAGGGCGTACCAAGGATCCCTGCCGCCGCTATCTCGGTACCTGACGCGCAGCAATTAAGTAAGATCCTCAGCCGCAACCCGGAAGTCAGCCTGAATCTGCAGATGAATAACAATCTGCCAGGTAAAGTCACCAGCCATAACGTGATTGCTGAAATCACCGGTAGCAAAAGACCGGATGAAATTGTACTGATTAGCGCTCACCTGGATTCCTGGGACGAAGGTACAGGGGCGCTGGACGATGGTGCTGGTGTTGGTATCGTGATGGCCGCAGCGGCGCTATTAAAGCAGGAAAAGCCCGAACGCACTATTCGGGTGGTGCTGTTTGGTAACGAAGAAGGCGGTTTGATTGGCGCCCGTGCTTATGCCGCCCGCCATCATCAGGAATTACACAAGCATGTGTTTGCCTCAGAGTCTGACTTTGGCGCTGGCCGGATCTGGCGTTTTGATACCGGTATGGGCGAGCAGGCACTGAATTTTGCCCGCCAGGTACAGCAACAACTGGCGCCACTTGGGATCAGCATGGGCCCGAATACGGCCTCGGGTGGTCCTGATGTATCAATTTTAAAAGCACAGGGCGTACCGGTAGCAACCCTGATGCAGGACGGTACCGATTACTTTGATTATCACCATACACCCAATGATACGCTCGATAAAATTGATCCAACGGCGCTACGGCAAAACCTGGAAGCCTGGCTGATTATGACCCGTGCTATCGCCAATAGCAGCGTTGATTTACGCCAGTAAACTCCCCCCTGCCCCTGCTGTCGCCATTATGACAGCAGGGTTACATATATTAATAATTCTAATTCGAAACTTGCAATATTCCTCAGTTGAGTAAAAACTCCACACTGCTCATAATGCGCGCAATTAACCTGCCGCAATATGGAGCCTGCAGATGGAAAACTTGATTTACGACATTATCAGCTGGGTTGGCCTGACGATCTGTATCGGCGCGTTTTTTATTAAAGATGTGTTCTGGCTTAGATTAGCTACATTAATAGGTTGCAGCCTGTTATTTGTTTACTATAGCCATATCGCCATTCCACAAGGTGTGATCTCAAACCTGTTGGTATTGCTGATTAATGCCTACTACTTGCTGCGCTTTGCTGCCGCCCGGAAAAAAGCCACTAACACAGACGTAGCTCCGGCCGCCCTGAAACCACAAGCTGAATAAGGCGCTTTTGTCCCACCCTGACTCCCGTTATACTTGGCGGTCTTCAGGTCTGAGCCAGTTAGCTCTGCATAACGTAGAGCTAACCAGACCAGCTTAAGTTGCGGAGACCGCTATGCAGGAAGATGATCTCGAGCTGTTTCTTTCTGAAATGGCTGATGTAAAGCCAATATCTCAGGATGCTGTGCTGCAGGCCAGTGGTGAGTTCAGTCCTACGCTGGCACAACAGGCCAGACGTAAAGCCGCTGAACAGGAAATGGAGTACGATCCGCACTACCTGAGTATGGAATACGTCGAACTGGTGAAACCCGACGATGTGTTTGCCTATTGCAAAGACGGTGTACAACAGGGTGTGTACCGCAATCTGCGCTTGGGCAAGTATCAGTTAGACGCCACCCTGAATTTACTGGGTAAAACCCTGGTTGAAGCACGCAGCGCACTGCAACAATTTATTACCGACTGTCATCAACGCGGCGTGCGCACGCTGTTGATCCAACATGGTATGGGCCGCGACAGCAAGCCGCACCCGGCTATTTTACGCAGCTATGTGTTCAAGTGGTTACCGGCGTTTAGCGTAGTGCTGGCGGCACATACCGCACAGCGGCAACACGGCGGTTATAGCGCGACCTATGTTTTACTGCAGAAGAATGCGGAACAAAAACGCGAAAATCGCGAACGCCATACTAGGGCGTGTTGACGTTTGCTGCTTGTTTTTGCAGCCGTTTGGCTGGTGTTTATACAAGGCAGAGCTTGTGATGTGTAGTTATTCTACATGAACAAGCGATAACGCAGTAGAAACGCCAGCCAAACGCTGCCCGAAGGGTTCGCGCTGGCGGCGCTTTGCTCTTTGTCACTCGTCACTTATTTAGAATAACTAAACTGCGCTCCTCGTTTCGCGATCAAAGCGCCGCCAGTGCGAACAAAATCTAAGCAGCAAACGTCAACACGCCCTAAGAGATAAAAAACTAAGGGCCGCAACTGCGGCCCTTAGTTTTTAGCATACCCAGCAAAATGCCTCTGCCCGGGTCAGAAATGCTGACAAAGCCAACAACAGCACTGCTACAGCAAGTGTGGTAAAGCCAAAACCACGATTGGACGCTTTACTCATAAACCAACCTCAACACTATTCTTGTTATTATTTGTCACAGCTGCCGGTTACCATGAGATAAGCGGTCAACTACCTGCGACGGAAAATAGTGTAATCAGTTCGTAACCCTCTGGCAACGCTGTGATTTTAAACAGTTAGTATCCCTGTTGCAGGTCAACCTGGTTAAGTAAAGGCAGGCCCTGCTCCGCCCGGCGATAATTCTCGGCAATTTGTGCCACGACCGACTCGACCCGGGTGACCGCGGAGATATGTGGTGTTATCGTCACTGCCGGATGATGCCAGTAAGGATCCGCTGCGGGTAACGGCTCCTGGCTGAATACATCCAGGCAAGCGGCCTGTACCTGCCCGGACTCTAACGCCGCCAGCAGCGCCTGATCATCAATAATAGCGCCACGGGCCACGTTAATTAAAATCACGCCAGGTTTCATCAGCGCTAACACCTGCTGATCCAGTAGCTGTGTCGTTGCCGGCGTTAAAGGTAATAAACAGATCACCAGATCAGCCTGTTGCAAGGCTGGCGCCAGGCCATCTGCCCCCGCAAAGCAGCGGATACCCGGAATATCTTTTACAGTTCGTGACCAGCCGGTTACCTGATAACCCTGAGCCTGAAAATATCGCGCAGTAGCGGCTCCCAGCTCCCCCAGCCCCAGTACACAAAGTGTTTGCAGCGTGCGTGGACTTTTCGGCTTCCACAACGCTTGCTGCTGCTGGCGGTTAAATTGGTCCAGGCGTAAACGATAATAACTTTCGATACCCGCCAGATAACGCAACATTGACTCGGTTAAGGCCGGATCAACCACCCGAGCCAGCGGTAAAGCTGGTAAATCCGGATCCGTTACTATGCTGTCGATCCCGGCACCGTAACTTTGTAATGCCTTTAAATTAGGTAACTGTGCCAGTATTCCCGCCGGTTGTTTCCAAAGTACTGCAAAGGTCACCGCAGCCGGATCGGACAGCTGCGGCCAGATCTCAATTGCTACGCCTGGCAGCGCGGCACGCAGGCGTTGTTGTAAATCTTCAAGTTTACGGTCAGGGATAATCAGGGCAATAGTCACGGCATACTCCGACGTAGTGGCAGGCGCTTACCTTAGCACAAAACAGCCGCTGCGTGGCTGTCGTTAAACTGCCATAAAATTGCCAAACAGCTGTCATGCAAAGCGCTTAGGCTCGTCTTCAGCAACCGTTTTCAGGAGTTAACGCCATGCTGAATGTCGAACAAATGATCCAACAACAACTGCCACAGGTCGATCAGCAAAGCTGGTTATATCGCCCGGTGAAATCGCTGCTGAGCTACCTGTTACATGAACAGGATTTTCAGCGCTTTGCTGAGCGCTACCCGCATTTGCAGGGATTAGAGTTTGTCGAACAGGTGTTGGATTACTTTAACTTCAGTTATGCCATTCGCGATAACGAGCTGGAACGGATCCCCAGCAGTGGCCGGGTGGTGATTATCGCCAACCATCCGATTGGCTCACTTGATGGCCTGGCACTGTTGAAGTTGGTCAGCGAAATCCGGCCCGACGTGAAAGTGCTGGCCAATCAGTTACTGATGGCATTACCGCCACTGCATTCGCTGCTGCTGCCGGTTAATAATATGAGTGGCGGCACTGAGCGGCGACGCTTAGACGCTATCGGTGCCCATCTGGCGGCGGAAGGTGCGCTGATCTTATTTCCGGCCGGCGAAGTTTCCCGCCTGAAACTAAACGGTATCCGCGATGGCAAATGGCATAGCGGCTTTTTACGTTTTGCGAAGCAGAATAAAGCACCGGTGTTACCGATCTATATCGATGGTCGCAATTCTGCTTTGTTTTATAGCGCGTCATTAGTTTACAAGCCGCTGGCAACCGCATTGCTGGTCAAGGAAATGTTTAAACAGCGGCGCAAGTCGATTGGGATGCGGATTGGTGAATTAATTCCGTTTGAAAGCTTCAATGGTTTACAGCTGGAGCTACCGGCCAAGGTCAAGCTATTCAAAAAGCATCTGTACCGGCTGGCAAAGGACAAAAGCCCACTGTTTAAAACCCAGAGTGCCGTTGCACATCCGGAGGAGCGCGCAGTATTAAAAAGAGCGATAGAACAGTGTCAGCTATTGGGCGACACCAGTGACGGCAAAAAAATATACCTTTATCAGCATCAGCAAAGTTCGCCCATAATGCGCGAAATTGGCCGGCTGCGGGAACTGGCTTTTCGTGCCGTTGGCGAGGGCAGCGGCCTGCGCCGGGATATCGACCGCTTTGATAGTCACTATGAGCATCTGATTTTATGGGATAAAGATGATCTGGAGATCGTCGGTGCTTATCGTTTTGCTAAGACCGCCAAGGTCATCGCCGAACATGGACAGACCGGACTTTATACCGCTTCGTTGTTTCAGTTCAGCAGTCACATGCAGCCTTATCTGGCACAGGGGCTGGAACTTGGCCGCAGCTTTGTACAACCCCGTTACTGGGGCAAACGTAGCCTCGACTATCTCTGGGTTGGTATCGGTGCCTACTTAAAACAATCGCCGGATATCAGGTATCTGTTTGGCGGCGTCAGTTTATCGAATAGCTACCCACAGGCAGCGCGGGATCTGATGGTTTATTTTTACTCGCTGTATTTTCAGGATGAGCAACAACGGGCGGTGTCCAATCAACCCTATCAACTGCCGCAGCAGATGTTACAACAGCTGCAGCAACATTTTACCGGTCAGGATTATGCGGCAGACTTTGTGCAGCTTAAACATTTACTGGCCAATATGGGCGTGAGCATACCCACCCTCTATAAACAGTACAGCGAACTGTGCGAGCCGGGTGGTGTAAAGTTTCTGGCTTTTGGTACCGATCCGGATTTTGCCGATTGTATTGATGGCCTGGTGCTGGTGGATTTAACCCAGGTTAAAGCGCAAAAGCGCGCCCGCTATCTCGAGTAAGCCGGACACTGGTAGCGAGTGTAAAGATCCGGTAAAGTTCAGCTGCGATTCAGCCCCACCAGCCTATAAGTTGTATACTTAATGTCCACACCGCTGCCGGCAGTTGGAAACCACCAGATCCCGCCAGTAGTAAGGAGTACGCTATGTCGATACAACGTCAGATTTCGCAATTACTGCTGGCGGCACTGCTACTGTTACTGACGGCATGCGCCAGCACGGCGCAAAGCCAAACCAGCAGCAATACCGAGGCCGAGCTGGACCAGATGCTGGCACCGATTGCCCTCTATCCGGATTCAGTGCTAACCCATGTGTTAATTGCCTCAACCTATCCATTGGAGATTGTGCAGGCCGCACGCTGGTTAGAGCAAAATCCCAATTTAGCCGGTGAGGATGCCGTCGATGCGGCCCAGAGTCAGGATTGGGATCCCAGCGTGCAGGCACTGGTCGCGTTTCCACAACTGATCCAGCGATTAAATGACGACCTGGATTGGACTCAACGGCTGGGCGAAACCTTTCTGGCCGATGAGCCGGGATTAATGGCCAGTATTCAGCGTCTGCGCCAGCGTGCCTATGCTCAGGGCACGCTAAATAAGATGGAGCATGTGGTGGTCGAACGGGAACGCGAAGTTATCGTGATAGAGCCGGCCCGCCGCGAAGTCATTTATGTACCTTATTATGACACCCGTGTAGTGTATGGTAACTGGTGGTGGCCAGCCTATCCACCGGTATACTGGTATGAGCCCCATGGCTATCGCAGTCAGGTCAGTTTTTACTGGAGCTCGGGTTTCCGGATCCGTCCGTCTTTTTATTTCAGTATCTTCGACTGGCATCGCCATCATGTCATAGTACATCACCATTACTATCACAAACCGCCGCGTTATTATCCAAGACGCCATCACTTCCATGATGCGCCACGCTGGAGTCATGACCAATACCACCGGCGTGGTGTGCACTACCGGCACAGCTATTTGCGGGATAAACCCGACTATCAGCATCGTCCTGACCGGCCACGTAACTATGATGACCGCTATAACCAAAGAAGCCGCGAACAGTGGCGGGCAGAGCGGCAACAAGCACAGCGGCCACAGTCAGATCGCTTTATTCCCAGAGACAGCAATCTGCGGCCATCAAACCGCCAGCAGCAATATGCTGAACGTAACACAGAACAGCGACCACAGCGGTTTGAACAAAGCAACCGGCCTGAACCGGCACCACGCGGCCGGATAGCTGAGCAGTGGGCAGAAAACGAGCAACGGATCCAGCCGATCCAGCCAGCGGAGACAGCACAACGGCCGCAGCGGCCACAACGCGAAACCGAGCGGGTACAGTATCAGCGGCAACGCCCTGAGCAACAGGTGCAGCCGGTCAGCCGGCCACAGCCAGAGACGCAACGCGTGCAGTATCAGCGCCAGCAACCTGAGCAGCGGGTACAACCCGTCAGCCGGCCACAACCAGAGACGCAACGCGTGCAGTATCAGCGCCAGCAACCTGAGCAGCGGGTACAACCTGTCAGCCGGCCACAGCCAGAGACGCAACGCGTGCAGTATCAGCGCCAGCAACCTGAGCAGCGGGTACAACCCGTCAGCCGGCCACAGCCAGAGCCACAACGGGTTCAATACCAACGCCCTCAGGCTGAACAACGGATGCAGACCGTATCAAGACCTGCAGCCGAGCAGCGCCCTGCCCAGGCACAGCGCTCAGTCTCGGAACGCTCAGCCAGATTTGAGTCGCGGCGCGAGCAAATGCAGTAACACCACTTTGTTGATATAGAACAATACTTCTGACAAAAGGCCCGCAACTGAGCGGGCTTTTTTGATCCAGCCCAAAGTAAATGTCGCTGCAACGCGCAAAATGGCGGCAACTACTCAATGGGAGAATCAAATGAAAACCATGTTATCTGCAGTTACTCTGGGTTTAGGTTTATTGGCTGCACCGGCCATGGCTGAATTTTCGGTCAACGTTGGTGCCATTAGCGTGATACCAGACGACAGTAGCGGCAACCTGAATGTGGTAGAGACCGTTGCCGGTTTACCCGCCGGTTCGACCGGCGTTAAGGTCAATAGCAATACACAGCTCGGCCTGACTTTCGACTACAAGCTAACGCAAAATTGGGGTGTACAGTTAATTGCGGCCACGCCTTTTAGCCATAAAATCAGTGGCGATGGCGCTATCGACGGCCTGAAAATTGGTAAAACCAAACATTTACCCCCGACGCTATTAGGCCAATACTATTTTGATGTCGGCAATAGCAATTTTCAGCCATTTCTGGGGCTGGGCGTAAACTATACCAACTTCTTTAACACCGAAGCCGACCAGGAACTGAAAACAACGCTAGTCGCACTGGGTGCAGCCGGTGCTAATGACCCGGTTAGTATTAAACTGAAAAACTCCTGGGGCCTGGCGGCGCAAGCCGGCGTCAATATCAAACTGGCTGATAACCTGGGTGTCCACCTGATGATCAGCAAAATCGATATCGACACCAAGGCGCATGTCCGGGTGAATGGCAACACGGTGCAAAGCGTCGATGTCGCCATCGACCCACTGGTAGCGATGATCGGCCTGCGCTGGACACTGTAAGTTTTATCTTGCCCTTTGCCGTCAACATTTCGGTGTTGACGGTATTTTTCAGGGCGCTCCGACCAAAGTCGGGGCTTTCCCCGCTCCGGCTTCTGGATTAGAGTGTCAAAGAATGTTCAATAGCCGGAGCCGCTATGCCAAGCCCTGTCTCCAATCTGAACTGGCAACAGTTACTCAAATCCGGTAACCGGATTTTTATCGGTTCGCATGCCGCGGTACCGACGCTGCTGATTGATGATCTGATTGCCAACGCCAAGAGCCTGCACGATATCGAAATCGTGCAGCTGGTCACCCTGTCTGACAACAAATGGGCCAGACCGGAATTCCAACACCGCTTTAAAGTGAATACTTTTTTTATTGGTGGCAACACTGTGCGTCAGGCCGTCGCCGAAGGTCGTGCGGATTATACGCCCTGCTTTATGACCGATATTCCAGCGCTGTTTACCGACGGCGTGCTACCGCTGGATGCCGCCCTGATTATGGTCAGCCCGGCCGATGAGCACGGTTATCACTCACTTGGGGTATCCGTAGATGTTATCGCCGCCGCCGCCAAGGCCGCCAAAACAGTAATTGCGCAGGTGAACCCGGCGATGCCAATCACCTATGGTCAGTCTTTTATCCATAAAGAGGATATCGACGCCTTTTTTTATGCCGAGCAGGCCCTGCCGGAAGTGCAACCGACTGAGCTGGATCCGCGCACCGAGCGGATCGGCCAGTATGTTTCTCTGCTGGTTGAAGATGGCGCCACCATCCAACTCGGCGTTGGTAAAATTTGCGAAGCGGTAACCCGCTATCTGAGTAACCATAAAGATCTCGGTTTACATACCGAATTGATGACCGACGGGGTACTGGAGCTGATTAAAAAAGGCGTGATTAATAACCGGCGCAAAACCTTTCACCCCGGCAAAAGCGTCACCAGCTTTTGTATCGGCACTAAACAGTTGTATGAATTTGTGCATCAGAATCCACATATCGGCTTTTACCCCAGCGAATATGTGAACTCGCCCAGCAATATTGCCCGTAATGAACGGATGGTGTCGATTAACAGCGCTATCGAGGTGGATCTGACTGGCCAGGTGGTGTCTGATTCGATTGGTCATCAGTTTTATAGTGGCGTCGGTGGTCAGGTTGACTTTAGCCGCGGCGCCTCAATGAGTAACGGTGGTAAACCCATTATTGCCCTGCCCTCTACCGCCAAAAGCGGCTCAATTTCCCGGATCGTGCCGCATATCCGGGAAGGCGCCGGCGTGGTCACCAGCCGCGCACATGTGCATTATGTGGTCACTGAATTTGGCGTCGCCTCACTGCGCGGCAAAAGTATCCGCGAGCGGGCGCTGGAACTGATCCGGGTCGCCCATCCAAAGTTCCGTAATCAGCTGTTAGCTGAAGTGCGCAAGCATTATTGGGTACCGCATTATCAGGTACAAACCCCGGTCGAAGTGCCGGAGCTGGGACCTGTGGGCTTTAAAGAGCTGACCGTTAACGGCGAAAGCTTTGATTTACGCCCGCTTAATCCGTCGGATGAACGGCGTTTGCAGGAGTTTTTCTACTCCCACACCAAAGAAACGCTGCAAATGCGCTATAACTCCGTGCCGACGCAGATGAGTCGTGAGAAGTCCTGTACTTTGGTTAGCGTCGATCAATCGAAAGATCTGGCACTGTGTATCGTTAAGCAAAAAGGCTCAGTGGTGGAAATTCAGGCCGTCGGCCGTTATTACCTGATTGAAAGCCAGAATAGCTGCGAAGTCGCCTTTGTCACCCGCGAAAAATTTCAGGGCAAAGGCATGGCGAAACGGCTGTTGGCAGAAATGATCAATGTGGCCCGTATTCGTGGCTTAAGCTCAATGCAGGCCTATGTACGGGCAGAAAACAAACCTATGCTCAGAGTATTTGAAAACGCCGGCTTTGTGCGCCTGCGCAGTGACGAGCCCTCTGAAGCCTTTTTAAAACTGGATTTAACCCCGGCAGGAGAGTGCTGATGCCTATTACTATTTTCAGCCACCCCAGCTGTTATTACCATGAAAATGGCGTTGACCATCCGGAATGTCCGGAGCGCTTATCGGCCATTAATGACCAGCTGATCCGCTCTGGTATGGAATATGTGGTGATGCAGCGCGACGCCAACCCGGCCACAAAAGAAGCGCTATATCTGGCGCATGGCAAACTTTATGTTGACGAGCTGTTTGCCAAAGCGCCACGCGAAGGCCATATCTGGCTCGATCCTGACACCGTGATGGGGCCCAAAAGCCTGAACGCGGCCCTGCATGCTGCTGGTAGCGGGATCAATGCCGTCGATCAGGTCATGGCGGGCACTAATGAACAGGCATTTTGTGCGGTACGCCCGCCTGGCCACCATGCAACGCGTGAGCAGGCAATGGGCTTTTGCCTGCTAAATAATATTGCCATCGCGGCCGAGCACGCCTTAAACCAGTACCAGCTCAGCCGAATTGCCATCGTCGATTTTGACGTACATCATGGCAACGGTACCGAGGATATCTTTCAACATGAACCACGGGTGCTGTTTTGCTCATCATTTGAACATCCGCTGTATCCCTACACTGGCGCTGAGACAAATAACGAACATATTATCAATCTGCCACTGGCCGGTGGCTGTCGCGGCACCGCCTGGCGGGAACAGGTAAAACAGCACTGGCTACCCGCTATTGATCGTTTTGCACCACAGCTGATTTTAATCTCCGCCGGCTTTGACGGCCATGCCGAAGACGAGATGGCGCATTTTATGTTGCGCGAAGAGGACTACCAGTGGATTGCCACTGAACTGAAGCAACTGGCCGACAAACACTGCCAGGGCCGTATCGTCGCCATGCTGGAAGGCGGTTATGCCTTAAGTGCGCTCGGACGCAGCGTAGTGGCTTTTCTAAAAGGTTTGCTCTAGGTCCAATTTTAGCTGCTAAGCTTAGTGCAACTCAGGGTACTTTTGCTTATGCAGCTGATTAAAAACTACTTTCCATCTTTATCCTATCTGGACCCGGCCAGCGAGGCGGAGTTCCGGCTGTATCTGGTTGCCAGTACCCGCCATATTGCGCAGCGGCTGGCATTAGTCTGTGTGGCATTAATGCTGTTGTTTTCGATCACAGATATTCTGGTTGGCGACAGCTGGTACAGCCTGGGTAATCTGTCACGCTATACAGCGGCCGGCCTGATTTTACTTTATGCTCTGGCGAATAAAACACTCAACGCTGAGCAGTGGTTACAGGGTTGGCTTGGGATCTCAGCCCTGGTTATCTTATTATTAAGTATCACTTTTTATGGTTCATCACTCTACTACGGCAAATTAGGTGAAGGTGGCCCTATGGTCGTTGCCTTCGCGATTGCCGCCATTCCGATTTTTAACTTACAACAAAAAATCTTATTGTGGTTACAACTGGCCGCCGCAGTGTTATTCCTGAAATATTGCACTGCTATTGATACCGGCTGGTCCGTTTTTTACCTCATAATAACGATTTTGCTCTGCCTGAGCTGGCAACGGCAGTTCGACCGGTTATTGCGTAGCCAGTTTAAAACCGTCAGGTTGGAACAACAAAAAGCTGAAACCGATCAATTAACCGGTTTGCTTAACCGGCGCAGCTTTGAACAACGTTTGCAAGAAAAGCTGCAAAGCCTGCAAGCCGGCCAACAGCTATCGCTCGGCTTGTTAGATATCGACTATTTTAAACGCTACAACGACCACTATGGTCATCTGGATGGTGATCTGGTGCTGGTTCAATTGTCGCGTTTGCTCTCCGCCGATCCAACTTTATTGGTAGTCCGTTTTGGCGGTGAGGAATTTATTCTGGTTGAGCAACATAATGCAGATATCAGCACCTCACTCCTACAATTACCAGACAAGCTGGCGGCAATGGCGATCCCGCATAAAAACTCACCCTTTGGCGTAGTCACCGCATCAATCGGTATTATCACCCTAAATTACCCGGCCAGCGGTTATCAGAGTGGTCAGTTGATGCACCAAGCCGATCAGCTGCTTTATCAAGCCAAGCAGCAGGGCCGTAATCAGGCCCGGCAACAGTTTTTAAACTAGACAAACAGCCTTAATAGTTTAAAAATGCCCGACTATTTACTGACAAGGATTAAGTTTGCACAACACCAAAAAAATCACCACTATAGCTGCCGTTGCCTTTAGCTTAATGATTAGCGCCTGTAGCACTTACAGTACCCAACAAGGCGCCGATGATTTCTTTGACGGCGCGATCAACAATGCCAAGCAATCTCAGACGCAGTCGCCGACTGCGATTAATCAGGCGGAACCCTCGGCAAAGGCAGACACCCTGGCTGGGCTCGTTAATATCGGTTTTGGTTGGATCCGCTCCTTGTTCGTGGAAGAAAAAAACCAGTAGTGATGCCGTGATAGCTAGTTCGTGACAACGGGAAAAGCACCCAATAAAAAACCTGCCGCAGCAGGTTTTTTATTGGGTGGTGTTAGGAATTAACCTAACCAGACCCGGGCATTGCGGAACATCCGCATCCAGGGGCTGTCTTCCTGCCAGTCATCCGGATGCCAGGAGTTGGCCACGGTGCGGAATACCCGCTCCGGGTGTGGCATCATAATGGTGACCCGGCCATCGGTGGTAGTCAGCGCGGTAATACCGGCCACTGAGCCATTCGGGTTTGCCGGATACTGCTCGGTAACCTGACCATAGTTATCAACAAAACGCAGTGCCACAGTGCCGCTTTGGTTGGCAGCCGCAAAGGCAGCTTGAGAGGCAAACTCGGCATGACCTTCACCGTGCGATACCGCAATCGGCATCCGCGAGCCAGCCATACCGCTGAAGAACAGCGACGGGCTTTGCTGCACTTCCACCAGGCTGAAGCGGGCTTCAAAACGTTCAGATTTATTGCGCACAAAGTGTGGCCATAAATCAGCCCCCGGGATCAGACTCTTCAGATTCGACATCATCTGACAACCGTTACAAACACCCAGCGCAAAGGTAGATTGCCGTTCAAAGAAGGTCTGGAACTCTTTGCGTGCCCGCTCGTTAAACAGCACTGACTTGGCCCAGCCTTCACCGGCCCCTAACACGTCACCGTAAGAGAAGCCACCACAGGCTGCTAAACCGTTAAAGTCTTTTAACGACACCTGACCGCTCAGAATATCGCTCATATGCACGTCAACGGCGCTAAAGCCGGCACGGTTAAAGGCAGCGGCCATTTCCAGCTGCGAGTTAACGCCCTGCTCGCGCAGAATCGCGATCCTGGGTGCAGCGCCTTTTAAAATCATCGGCGCGGCAATATCGGCATTCGGATCAAAGGTCAGTTTGGCGTGCAAGCCCGGATCCAGCTGATCGGCCTTGGCGTCAAACTCCTGCTTGGCGCCCGCCGGGTTATCGCGCAGGCTCTGCATCTGATAAGTCGTTTCGGCCCAGACGGTACGCAGCCGGCTGCGGCTATCGTTAAATACCACTGTGCCCTGCTGGCTGATCGCAAAACGATCGCTTTGCTCAACTTTACCTACAACATGGCTTAATGCTGCCAGGTTATGTGCAGCCAGTACCTGTTGCACGTAAGCTAATTCTGAATCAGCAACCTGCAGCACTGCACCCAGCTCTTCGCTGAATAACGCCGCCAGCGCATCGCTGCCCAGGGCGCTGATATCGGCGGCGATACCGGCTTTACCGGCAAAGGCCATCTCGGCCAAGGTGACAAATAAACCACCGTCGGAGCGATCATGGTAGGCCAGCAATTTCTGCTCGCGCGTCAGCTGCTGCATGGCATTAAAGAAGTTAATCAGCAGCTGTGGGCTATCCAGATCGGCAGGCACATCGCCCAGTTGCTTATATACCTGAGCCAAGCACGAACCGCCTAAGCGGTTAGCGCCCTGCCCCAGGTCGATTAACAACAGGGAGCTGGCGCCTTTATCCGTACGCAGCTGTGGCGTCACGGTTTTACGGATATCTTCGACCCGGGCAAAGGCGGTGATAATCAGTGACATAGGCGCAGTAACGGCCTTATCTTCACCATCCTGTTGCCAGCGGGTTTTCATTGACATCGAGTCTTTGCCCACCGGGATCGTCACTTTTAGTGCCGGACACAGCTCTTCGCCCACGGCTTTTACCGCCGCATATAAACCGGCATCTTCGCCCGGGTGACCGGCAGCGGCCATCCAGTTAGCAGAAAGTTTAATCCGGTTTAAGTCACCAATATCCGTGGCAGCAATATTGGTAATAGCTTCCGCCACTGCCAGACGGGCTGAGGCAGCAAAGTCCAGCAAGGCAACCGGCGTCCGCTCACCCATCGCCATCGCTTCGCCATGGTAGGTATCATAACTGGCGGCAGTGACACCACAGTTCGCCACCGGCACCTGCCAGGGGCCCACCATCTGATCGCGCGCAACCAAACCCGTTACCGTACGATCACCAATAGTTACCAGGAAAGTTTTCTCGGCAATGGTCGGCAAACGTAATAAACGCTCAGCCGCATCGGCAAGCGTAATAGCAGAGCGATCTAGAGGCTTAGCCGGCGCTTTTAAGCTTTGCACTTCGCGGTGCATTTTTGGCGCCTTGCCCAGTAACACGTTTAACGGCAGATCAATCGGCGTATTGCCAAAGTAACTGTCGCTCAGCGTTAAATGCTGTTCAGCAGTGGCTTCACCCACTACCGCATAAGGGGCGCGTTCACGTTTACAGATGGCTTCGAATACCGGCATTTTGTCGGCCGGGATCGCCATTACATAGCGCTCCTGCGATTCGTTACACCAGATTTGCAGCGGCGACATGCCAGGCTCATCGTTCGGTACATTACGCAGCTCGAACTTACCACCGACACCGCCGTCGTTTACCAGCTCCGGGAAGGCATTGGATAAACCGCCGGCACCAACGTCATGAATAAAGACGATAGGGTTGTCCTGGCCCAGCTGCCAGCAGCGGTCAATCACTTCCTGACAACGGCGTTCAATTTCCGGGTTATCTCGCTGTACCGAAGCAAAGTCCAGATCTTCATTCGACTGGCCTGATGCCATCGAAGACGCCGCACCACCACCCAGACCGATATTCATCGCCGGGCCGCCTAATACCACCAGCTTGGCACCCACTGGCAAATCGCCTTTTTGGACATGCTCTGCGCGGATATTACCCAGACCACCGGCAATCATAATCGGCTTATGGTAACCGCGAACTTCTTCGCCGTTATGGCTGTGTACCTTTTCTTCATAAGTACGGAAATAACCGTTGATCGCCGGGCGACCAAATTCGTTGTTAAAGGCGGCGCCACCCAGTGGGCCTTCCAGCATAATGTCCAGTGCGGTAACAATGCGCTCCGGCTTACCAAAATCACTTTCCCACGGCTGTACAAAGCCTGGAATACGCAGGTTAGACACCGAGAAACCGACTAAGCCCGCTTTGGGCTTAGAGCCAACGCCAGTGGCACCCTCGTCACGGATTTCGCCGCCCGAGCCGGTTGCCGCCCCCGGATAAGGCGAAATCGCCGTGGGGTGGTTATGGGTTTCTACCTTCATCAGCACATGAATTGGTTCATGGTGATACTGATACTCGCGGCTAGCCGGCGTCGGGAAGAAACGACCGGCTTCAGAGCCAACCATCACGGCAGCGTTATCTTTATAGGCTGATAACACATAATCCGGTGTTTGCTCGAAGGTGTTTTTAATCATTTTAAACAGCGATTTCGGCTGTTTTACGCCATCGATGGTCCAGTCGGCGTTAAAAATCTTGTGCCGGCAGTGCTCAGAGTTGGCCTGAGCAAACATATAGAGTTCAATGTCGTTCGGGTTGCGACCCAGCTGCTGAAAATTGCTGACCAGATAATCAATTTCATCATCGGCCAAGGCCAGCCCCATCGTCTGGTTGGCTTGCTCCAGTGCCGCACGGCCACCGCTTAGAATATCCACCGAGCTTAAAGTACCCGGCTCGGCCTGCGCAAACAGCGCGGCAGCCTGCTCCAACTCGGTAAACACCGCTTCCATCATCCGATCATGTAACAGGCTGGCCAGTTGTTGCTGCTGAGCCGCAGTTAAGGCTACTGCGTCAACATAATAGGCAATACCACGCTCTAAGCGTTTTACCGTTGGCAGGTTACAGTTGCGGGCAATGTCGGTGGCTTTGGAAGACCAGGGAGAAATAGTGCCGGGGCGTGGTGTCACTAACAGCAACAAACCGCTGGGTTGGTGGCTGGCAATGCTCGGGCCGTAGGTTAACAGTTGATCCAGCACCTGGCGCTGTTCGCTGCTAAGTGGTGCCGATAAATCAGCAAAATGCATATATTCGGCATAGATACCGTTAACCGGTAAATTTTGCTGGGCACAAAGATCGAGTAACTTTTGAATTCGGAATTCGGACAGTGCAGGTGCACCACGCAGGATCAACATAGGCTATTTTCCGTTGGTTGAACGACAGTGGAACCTAGGACGTGCTGACGTTTGCTGCTTGTTTTTGCAGCAAACATCAACACGCCTTAAAAGGCGCCACATTATAAAGAAAATTCGCGCTAAGTGATATGTGAAAAGTCTGGCTGTGACTAAGAAGTTTGCGGTAACATCGCAAAATCGTCTAAACCGGAACTGATTATGCTGCGATTATGGTCTGTGCTTTGCCTGAGCTTGCTGTTACTGGCCTGCTCTAAGCCATTGCCAGAGCAAACAAATCAGCTGGCTGACATTTATCAGCGCGGTCAATTACGGGTTGGCATCCTGCATGGCCCGACCAGTTACTATATTGGTGTCGATGGCCCTACCGGCTTTGAGTATGAGTTGGCTAAGGGGCTGGCCGATCGCTTAGGCGTTGAACTGCAACTGTTCCCCAGCTTCGATTTAGATGATCTACAAACCAAGCTGAAAAATGGTCAGGTTGATTTTATTGCCGGCGGCCTGACACTCACCCCAGAGCGCACCCAAAAATTCCGGGCGGCACCGGCCTACCGCTGGATTAACGAACTGTTGGTGTTTCGCCAGGGCAACAACTGGCCGCAACAATTAACCGACCTGACTGAGCCAGTGATTGTCTCCGCTCACAGTAGCCATGCGGAAACCCTGAAACGACTCAGTGCAGAGATTCCGGGGCTGAGCTATCAGGAAGATCCGGAGCTGGATGCCGACGAGCTACTGCAAAAAGTGGTCGATGGCAGTATCAACTATACGCTGACAGACTCTAATCAGCTGGCAGTTAACCGCCGTTTATTCCCACAGCTGACGATTGGCTTTACCGTCAGCGAAAACTTACCGGTGGGCTGGTTACTGCCCAAAACCCTGGACGACAGCCTGTTTAGCGTGCTAATCGAATACTTTGGCCACGTGTATCAAAACGGCGATTTGGTGACGCTGGAAGATCGGTATTTTGGCCATGTAGAACAGTTCGATTACGTCGATACCATCCGTTTTATCCGCGCCATTGACGATACGCTGCCAAAATTTAAATCCTGGTTTATGGAGTATGCCGGTGAGCTGGATTGGCGTTTACTGGCCGCCTTGAGTTATCAGGAATCGCACTGGAATCCGAAAGCCCGCAGCCCCACCGGGGTGCGTGGCCTGATGATGCTAACCATGCCAACGGCGCAGCAGATGGGCGTACAAAGCCGGATTGACCCTGAGCAGAGTATCGACGGTGGTAGCCGTTATCTGCAAATGCTGTTAACCCGTATTCCGGAGCGGATCCCGATGCCGGACCGGCTTTGGTTTGCCCTGGCGTCGTACAATATTGGCTGGGGCCATCTGGAAGATGCCCGTCGTCTGACGCAGCGTGATGGTGCCGATCCGGATAAATGGCTGGAAGTAAAACAACGCTTACCGCTGCTACGCAAAAAATCGGTGTATCAACATACCCGCTTTGGTTTTGCCCGTGGCGATGAAGCCGCGCTCTATGTTGAAAATATCCGTCGCTATTACGATACCCTGGTAGGAGTAGACGAGCGGCAACAACTGGAACAAAAGCTGGAACAACAACGGCAACGACTGGTCGAACAGACGGAGCAAGTTGCTGACGCGCCGCCCCTGTCACAATAAATTCATCCGGGGTGCTTGCAGCCCGCCGGCCCTGCCCATATTATTCACAACATGGTAAACAACAGGATAAATCTATGCTAAAAAAGAAAAAGCCGGCGTTAAAACGTCGCCGCCGGATGTTGGATGTGGCATCCAGCCGCCGCCGCATTAAGCGTAATTTGCAGATTAAAAAAGTACATCACCGCCGTCGGTGTTTTTTAACTTACTTTCGGCATCTGGCTGAATCCCCTGCTGTTTGAGCTGTTTTTTCTCTGCCCGCCGGCGCTGAAAAAACGCCGACAGCATGGCAGCACACTCCTCTGCTAACACCCCTGACGTGACCTCAAGCTGATGATTAAACTGCGGATACCGCACCAAATCCAGTACAGAGCCAGCCGCCCCCGTCTTATAGTCACTGGCACCGAATACCAAGCGTGCGATCCGGCTATGTACTAATACCCCGGCACACATACTGCAGGGCTCCAGTGTGACATAGAGCGTGCAATCTAACAGCCGGTAATTGGCTAACTTTTGGCCAGCCTGGCGAATTGCCAGCATCTCGGCATGCGCTGAGGGATCATTCAGGCTAATCATCTGGTTCCAGCCTTCGGCGATAATCTGCTGATCCTTGACCAATACCGCCCCAACCGGTACTTCACCCAGTTGTTCCGCCCGCTGTGCCAGCATCATGGCATGCCGCATCCACTGTTCGTCAGTCATAAAGCCTTACAAAAATTCACTTTCTTTGGCTAATTTTACCACTAGACTATGTTAAAGCTGACTAAATATTTGTATTTTACGCTAAGTACAAGCCGCACCTTTAAATTAATTTACCTTTTAATCAATAACTTAAAATCATGGCATTGTGTTTGCTTTTACTCACAAAAAAACAGCAAGGAGATAATAATGGGTCCATTTGAAATTGCCGCCATCGCCATTATTGGTGGCCTGGGTTACGCAGCCTACGAAACGCATATGAAAACCAAAGGCAAAGCCGGCAAGGCGGATATCGAAGCCTTACAGGCAGAAATTGCCAAACTGAAGGAACGGGTGGGCACCCTGGAAAGTATTGTTACCGACAAGTCCTATCAGCTAAAAGAGCAGATTAACAAGCTCTGACAACACCATCCTAAGACCTCCGGAACGGGCTGCTTACTGCAGCCCGTTTTTTTGCTGTAACAACCCAGACTTTAGCGCTGTCACAAGCCCAGACGCTGGCCCTGCCGCTGACTGCGTGCTCTGATAAAGATTTTCGCTACTAATTGGTTAAATTCGCTAAGGCAGGTGGTCTAAAATCTCTACAGCGATAAATGGCACGACTTAAGCAATTGATATTTAACAACTATATTATTGGCATACTGTTTGATTACCTTAGGCTAACCTGAATCAATAGCTTGCACAAAAGGATCTTAGTATGAACAGAACAATCGTTATTATTTTATTAGTCGCCGTAGGTATTTACTGCTTACCAAGCTTAATCGCCATTGCTGCAACCATCTTTGGCTTACTAATTGGTCTGGTCGGTGCGGTCATTGGTATCGGCCTGACTTTGTTATTCACCGTATTACCCCTGGTGATCCTGGGTTATCTGGTCTGGTGGCTGGTGCGTGATAATAAGCGCAGCCGGCAGTACTAAGCAGTTAGCTGGCAGGCACGGGTATCGCTATAAAACGAGTCAGTACCCAGGGTGCCAATCAAATCTTCACCACAGCACTAAACTGAATTCAGAGGCTGAACGATAGTTCAGCCTCTGGCATTTCTAGCCTGGCTTAAAGCTGCTCAGGCCGCCTTTAAACGCTTTAAGCGCAGCAGATCACGGCCCAGCTCGTAAGCCGGAAAGCAGGCGGTAATTAATAAGGCCGCTACTATAGAGCGCTGCAGTGAAGTCCAGTCAAAGGCATAGGGCCATACTTCTACTTTAATGTCCAACAGCGGCCCATTCACAGCCAAATACAGCAAGATCAGCACCAGCGCACTATTTAGCATCACATTCGCGATTAACAGCGGGCGACTCCAGAAGCGTTGTTTCAGCTGTCCAATATTCAGCACTATGCCGGCCAGCAACACCGGTGTGCACCAGCTGAGAAACTGCCGTGCTGGCTCAGCCAGACTAATACGCTGCGCCTCTAACTGCTCTGGGGTAAACCAAAGCGGATACCAGATCAGCACTAATAAAAAGGCATAGGTACCAAGATCGGTGAAAATATTCTGCAGTGAAATGGTCTGCCAGCCCGGCTCTACGGCCGGTAACTGCCGCGGATGCCAGTTCGGTACAGTTTTACCGGTTGTCATGGGCTCCCGAGATAACAACATATAAGTCACAGTAATCGCAGTAAATGCCAGACAGGCATCACCGATAAAGCCACTGGCAACGCTTTTCAGATACAGCAATAAACCAAACTGACTATGCAGCCAGGCACTGGTACTGGCGATAATTTGCAGCACAAACAGAATCCCCAGCACCATATACAGGGTATAGCGGTATACCGGCATATAGCTCAGGTTGATTAACGGCTGCGGCGGCACAAACTGCTGTGCCACTTCACGTGGATGCCCCATCTTCAGCAGCACGGCAGCACTGTCGTCGTCGCTAAGCTCACCTTTTTGCTCCGCCAGCGCATCCAGCTGATCCCGGATATTGGCATTCAGTTCACGACCAATTTCGTCGCGCTTGTCCTCTGGTAACTCGCGCTGCACCGCAGCGATATAACGTGTGACTAAATCCATTATGCTGTCTCCTCTGGCTTTACACCCAGTAAGTTACTCAGGGCGCCATTAAGCTGTTGCCATTCATCGGTTAACTGCCCAAGCAAGGTATGGCCGCTGGCAGACAGCTGGTAATAACGCCGCTCCCGCCCTTCGCCTTGCTGCCATTCACTATCAAGTAACCCCTGCTCTGCCAGACGGCGGATCAGCGGATACAGGGTGCCTTCATCAATCTCAATACCGTTGTCGTTAAGTTGTTTGCGCAGCGAATAGCCATAATGCGCCTCTTTCAGCGACGCCAGCACCGCCAAAACCAGCACCCCGCGGCGCAGTTCCAGCCGAATTTTGTCCAGTTGCGATTGCGTCATCTTTTGCTCCTGATACTGTGTAGCGCATACTGTGCGCCACACAGCTACCTATACTAGGTGGCGCACAGTATAAAAGCAAGGGGGATAATCATTAAAAATTGCACTACTGGCCCATATGGGCTATTTTTATAGGCCATATGAACCAAAAAGGGCTCAATGATGACTGTCAGCGCAGTGAAAAGCTTTAAACCCACACCGCTGTACCAACCGAATTTTTGGTATAGCCTTGGTATAGAAGATGAGGCAACGTCAAAAAATGCCGCTATTCATCAAGGCTTTAAACCAGAGGTCTATCGTAACATTCTGGCGAAAGCCCGGTTGTCACAAACTGAGTTTCACCATGTTACCCTGATCCCAATCAGCACGATTAAGCGCCGCCTGAAAAATGGAGAACGTTTCAACACTCAGGAAAGTGATGTGATGTACCGCCTGGCGCTGCTGATCAAACTAGCGACCGAGCTTTTTGGCAATGAACAACGCGCTCTGGCCTGGTTACGTGAAAGTGTGTATGGCCTGAATGGCAAGCGGCCCTTAGATATGATTGCGACCACTGTCGATTTTGAAACGGTTAAAGAGTTAATCGGCCGGCTCGAACACGGCGTGTTTTCTTGATGCAACTGTACCGGCTGACCCAAAAAAAGTTCGCCGAGGCGCCCTTCAATCCGCAAGGCGCAAAATTATTTGGCGGGCGCTGGAACTCAAAAGGCACAGCGGCGCTGTATTTCGCTGCATCTGAATCGCTTTGTATCCTGGAAGTTTTTGTACACCTTAATCACGACCCTGAGGTGATTCAGCAATACGATCTTTACCGCATTGAGTTACCCGACGAGCTGATTATCCCGTTGGACAATTCAGTTCTGCCACCTAACTGGCGGGCAATACCGGCGCCGGAACAGACGCAACTGATTGGCGATCAATTTCTTAACGCCGAAAACCCCGAGTTCGCCGCACTCCAGGTCCCCTCAAGTATTTCGCCGCGAGATCGTAACTACCTGATCAATCCACGGCATCCGCTGCTACCTGCTATCCTCGCCAAAGCCGAAAAACTTGAATTTAGTTTTGATGCACGGATCTTCAGATAGCTTAATACGCCAGACCCAATGCAGCTCCCGGCCCCAACTCCGCTATGCTCGGCCCCCGACTCCGGTATGCTTGCCGTACCGGAGTCGCAACCTGACACTTGCCATCTGTACGTTATTTGCGTACACTTTTTTTATGAAAAGTGTATTTATCGAATCAACAATTTTTGAAAAGCACCGAGATGAATACCTCAGTGATGATGAGTATAGGCTCTTTCAAGCTGAATTAATGTTAAACCCACACTTGGGTGATGTGATTCAAGGTACTGGCGGTTTGCGCAAAATTCGAGTTGCCAGCAAAGGTAAAGGAAAACGCGGTGGTTCACGGATTATCTATTACTTTCTCGATGAAAAAAGGCGTTTTTATTTGCTAACCATTTACGGCAAAAATGAAATGTCCGATTTAAATGCAATTCAAAGAAAGCAATTAATGGCTTTTATGGAGGCGTGGCGCAATGAGCACTCGTGATTTATTTGCAGAGTTAAGCTCAGCTCTTGTTGAGGCTAAACAGCATTCAGAAGGTAAGTTGACCCTAAAAACACATCATGTGAATGCTACGGGTGAGTTGAATATCTCACCAGATGAAATCGTGAGTATTCGAGAGCAGTTTAATATGTCCCGTGGCGTCTTCGCGAGGCTACTTCATACGTCTTCGCGCACATTAGAAAACTGGGAACAAGGTCGTAGTGTGCCAAATGGTCAAGCTGTTACCCTTTTAAAGTTAGTACAGCGTCATCCAGAAACGTTGTCACACATAGCCGAGCTATAACAAACGGCTGTTGTCGCCACTAGGGGCCTGGGCGTTCTGCTGCAAAACCACCAATTGCGCTATTATTGCCACTAACCACTGGGCTGGCAGCAGCCGGCAAAGCAAACTAAGGAGTCTGGAATGCGCATACCAGGTTGCGTTTTATTGCTACTAACACTGACCCTGACGGGTTGTAACAGAAATGAAGTGGGCGATGTCTCTCTGGGGCTCTTTACCACCAAAGATATTAAATTGGATGCGTTTACTGATCCTATCGTTAGCGGCGTAACCTGCCACGTATCCAGTATTGAGGCTAATCTGGACTTTTCGGATCCTTCTGACAGCGCCATTTCTTGCCGGCAAACCGGCCCCATCACTGCTGAGATGATTGCGAAAATCGATAAAAGCAAAAACGGTGAAGTGCTGTTCACTAAATCGAAAAGCGTATTTTTTAAAAGTATGAAAATCCGCCGCATCTACGATGCGCAGAATCAAACCCTGATGTATCTGTCTTATTCAACCAAGGAAACCTCGGGCAGCTTTAAGCATGGCTTATCCACGGTACCTCTGTGGGGGACTGAAGCTTATACTGCTACTAGTGTTGCGCCTTAGGCTCAGATGTTCTTCTCACTATCGCAGGATCGACTCCGGTACGACAAGCATACCGGAGTCGTGGTCTGGTGTAGCTTTGGGTTTGGTGTTTTTCTTACTGGCACAGGATCGACTCCGGTACGGCACGCATACCGAAGTCGTGGTGTAGTGTAGCTTTGGGTTAGCGGTTTTTCTTACTATTGCAGGACCGACTCCGGTACGGTTAGCACACCGGAGTCGTGATGCGGTGTAGCTTTGGGTTAGGTGTTAATGACTGGCTTTTTCAGTCGCAGAGTCTGTTGGCTCAGCCGTTTTTGTTGGATAGGTTAAAAAATACAGTAGCACGATAATTCCGCCTACCGGCGCCAGACTAATAAGCTGCCACCATGGGTTTAAACCGGCATCCCGCAAACGGCGGGTGCAGGCCGCGATCCAGGGCAGTAATACCACAAGTGAGGCTAACTGTAACGGTAATGGTCCTGCTGCTTCCGAAATTAGGGATGCCAGCGCCAGCAGCATCACAACTGCCAATACAAACCACCAGAAATCGTTACGGGTGGTTACACCGGAAAACTCCAGACCACGTAGAACTTCTTGCCGGATCGCATCAATAGCTTGCTGGCTGGGTGTTGTTTCGCCCAGCAGCAAGCTCTCTGCCGGCACTTCAAATACCGCAGCGAGAGCCCTTAACGATTCCGTCGAAATCTTGGCTCCTGATTCAAGGCGCTGAATGGTGCGTAAATTAAGACCACTTAATTTTGCCAGCTGCTCTTGTGACCATTGGCGAGCAGCTCTGAGTTCACGTAGCCGGTTGCTGTTGATAAACATAAAGAATCCCTCGATTTAACCTGTTGCCTATCCTACTACTGACTAGCGATTTTGGTAACGACCCGGCTACGACACTAAGCCGCCACGCCCCCGACATCGGCCGACAAAATGCCAGTATCGCAGGATCGACTCCGGTACGACAAGCATACCGGGGTCTTGGTGCGGTGCTGGGCTAGGTTTTTAGATAGCGGGCAAACCAATCCAGGGTGCGTTGCCAGGCGAGTTTAGCAGCGGCTTCATCGTAACGGGGGGTCGAGTCGTTATGAAAGCCATGGTAAGTGCCGGGATAAAAATGGGCTTCGAAGGTTTTATTAGCGGCTTTTAGTGCTGCTTCTACCGCCGACCAGGTTTCGTTGACTCTGGGGTCGTTCTCCGCAAAATGATATTGCAGCGGCGCTTTGATCGCTGCTACCGCTGCCGGATCGGCCTGCCGGCCATAAAAAGGTACCGCACAGACCAGTTCCGGATAAGCAACAGCCGCCGCATTACAGACACCGCCGCCATAACAAAAACCGGTCATGCCGACTTTATCGGTGGTAAGCTCACTGGCCAGTAAAAATTCAAGCGCAGCAAAGAAATCGTTTAACAGTTTTTGTGGATCAACCTGACGCTGCAAGGCCCTGCCCTCGTCATCATTGCCCGGATAACCGCCGACCGAGCTTAAACCATCCGGCGCCAGCGCCACATAGCCGGCTTTGGCTACCCGCCGCGCCACATCTTCGATATAAGGGTTCAGACCTCGGTTTTCATGAACCACCAGCACGGCTGGCGCAGGCTGCTCCAGCTTGGCCGGCCGCACCAGGTAGGCGCGCACCTCACCATGCCCATTGGGTGATGGATAACGGATATAGCTGGCAATAATCTCAGGATCGTTAAAGGAGATCTGCTGTGCCAGTGCATAATTCGGGGTTAGTGCGGACAAAAGCGCAACCGCCGTCATGGAGCCAACAGCAAATTTAGCCGCCCGCTCTAAAAAATCACGCCGGCTTAATTTGCCATGCACATAAAAATCATACAGCTCAAGTAATTCCGGGCTAAAGTCGGCGGCGGTTAAACGGGGCATAGAGCTCTCCCTGGATAGGTTATTCGCTAGTGCACAATAGTAAGGCAATATTAGCGCAATAAACGCAGTACTGTGCCTGCCGGTTCAATCTGCTCTGCCCTACTGCGACCAGTAGCCTGCAGGCGGCGGTCGATGGCAATTGACCGCGATGATGTGGTAGCTAGTGAGTCACACTACAGCTCGTTGTTGTCGTCTGAGCGTTAATTTGTTGCTCACTATCCATAATATTGGCATCGTCAGGCGCCAGCTGCCGCGCAGCCTGAATCAGTTCCAACGCCTGCGCTTTGCAGCCCAGCTCACTCAATACCAAAGCATAATTATTTAAATAGGCCGGTTGCTGTTTGGCCAGCGGCAATCCCTTCGCAAACCAAATGGCGGCCTCGGCCGGTGCTCGGGCTAAAAAGTGATTACCGAGTAAAAAATACGGCAGCCAGTAATCCGGCCACTGTTCGGTAGCGCTGATGAGCGCCGTAACACCAGCTGCAGTTTGCCGGGTTTGCAATAGATCCTGACAGGCTCGGGTATAAAGAAAAGGGTCCAGCAGTGCGCTGGTGCGCCCGGGCGGCAACATCGCCAGTAGCCAATAGTCAGCTCTTTGCCAGGTGCGCTCAAAGGTAGCCAGCGGAAGCCGGTATTCGGCGCTGAGACCGCTATGCAAAATCATCTCGCGCCGATCCAAATCATAGCCAATAACCACAGCATAGTGCCATTGTGGCAACCAGCTAAGACCATTGTTTTGCAGCACAATTACCGGGATTTTCTCGTCAATTAGCTGTAGCAACTGACGTAAACTGCCGCGCTGTTCATAAGCGACAAAGCCCAGTTGGCGGCTGGCAGCGGCCATTTCAATTTGCAGGCTGCCCTGCAGCTCTGGCGTAAAAGTAAGACCGGCAATACTCTCGGCGCTGTGCTCCACCCCATAGTAGGCAGCCACTTCGGAGAGTGTGGTTGGGCCACAAAAATACTCTTGCTGTGGATAAAAGGGCACTGCGCTCAGCAAGGCCTGCCGGCTGATGGCCGGTGGCTCTGCCAGCAGTTGCCGGCTTTGCGGTGGGCTTTGGCACCCTGATAACAGCAGCAGTAATAGCAAGAGGCCAGCCTTTAGGCTGGCCGCTGCGATTTGTGCCGACATTACCTGGAGCGGATAGGACGGATAAAGGGATAAACGTCGGTCAGACCCATAAGATCCAACACTGCCACAACCACCAGCACGGTGACGATAGTACCCACGACACCACCCGCCGGCATTTCATGTAACTGGCTATTCAGCGCTGCCAACTCCGCATCGGTCATATTGGCGATACGTTGCTCTGCGTCTTGCTGGCTAACACCCAGCTGCACCAGTTTTTGCTGCACTTCGGCCGTATCCAAAAACGACAATACCTGCTGCTTGTTGTAGTGGTGTTGCTGGCTGGCAAGCATTTGCTCAGAGCTGACCACACCTGCCGATACCTGACCCAAACCCAACGTCAGGCTGCTGGCGAGTAACGCCGCTGTAATTAGCTTATTTTGCATTTCGATATCCTTGTAGTTAATAACAGAATCTGCAACAGCAAAAACTAACATTACACTAAGCTGCTGAACGCTAACTGACTGAGATTAGACTAATTAAAACTAAGCTGCAAGGAAGGAGAACGGTCTTCGACAGCCACTGTGCCGAAGACCGGATAGCGCGCCTGGGCGCCTAAGGCTTACTTATCGTGATGCAAACGCATATGTGGGAACAGGATCACATCGCGGATCGAGGCGGCGTCGGCAAGCAACATCACTAAGCGGTCGATACCGATACCCTGACCTGCTGTTGGCGGTAAACCGTGCTCCAGCGCGGTAACAAAGTCTTCATCGTAGAACATGGCTTCATCATCACCAGCGTCTTTTTGCGCGACCTGCTCGCGGAAACGCTCGGCCTGATCTTCGGCATCGTTCAGCTCGCTAAAGCCGTTACCCAGTTCACGGCCACCGATAAAGAATTCAAAGCGGTCGGTGATCTCCGGGTTATCGTCGTTACGCCGCGCCAGCGGTGATACCTCGGCCGGGTATTCCGTGATAAAGGTCGGATGCCGCAGCTTGGTTTCCACCAGCTCGTCAAACACTTCCATTAAAATACGACCATGGCCATAGTTGGCTTTTACTTCAATGCCCAGCGATTTTGCCAGCTCAGCCACCGACTCACGGGTCGCCAACTGCTCTTTGGTAATTGACGGGTTGTAATGCAGGATCGACTCTGTCACCGACATCCGCGCAAACGGCTTACCGAAGTCAAACACCTCGCCCTGATACGGCACTTCCGTGCTGCCCAGTACGTCCAGCGCTAAGCCACGGAATAACTTTTCAGTTAAATCCATTAAGTCGTTATAGTCGGCATAGGCCCAGTAGAATTCCAGCATAGTGAACTCCGGGTTATGCCGGGTCGACACGCCTTCGTTACGGAAGTTACGGTTTAACTCAAACACCTTCTCAAAACCACCAACCACCAGCCGCTTTAAATACAGCTCAGGGGCAATGCGCAGGAACATCTGCATATCCAGCGCATTGTGGTGAGTTTCAAACGGCCGTGCCGAGGCACCGCCCGGAATGGCTTGCAGCATTGGCGTTTCGACTTCTAAAAAGCCATGCTCGTTAAAGAAACGGCGGATATAGGCCACAGTTTTGCTGCGTACCAAAAAGGTTTTGCGAGATTGCTCGTTTGAGATCAGATCCAGATAACGCTGGCGGTAACGCGCTTCGTTATCAGTTAAACCGTGGAATTTGTCTGGCAGTGGGCGCAGTGCTTTGGTTAATAAGCGGATTTCCGTCGCCCATACCGTCAGCTCACCGGTTTGGGTTTTAAATAAGTAACCCTTTACACCGAGGATATCGCCTAAGTCCCATTTTTTAAACTGGTCGTTATACAGGCCTTCCGGCAGGCTGTCGCGCGCCACATACACCTGAAACTTGCCGCCCATATCCTGCAGCGTACAGAAGCTGGCTTTACCCATAATACGGCGGGTCATCATCCGGCCGCCCAGGCTCACTTCTACCTTGTTGGCTTCCAGCTCTTCTTTGCTTAACGCATCGTACTTGGCATGAATTTCATCAGAGATATGCGCCCGGCGAAAATCATTCGGGAAGGCAATGCCCTGCTCGCGAATGGCCGCCAGCTTATGTTTTCGCTCAGCAATCAGTTTGTTAACATCCTGAATTTCTTCATGTTGGTTATGCTGTTCAGACATTTGTTGATTCCTGAGTGAGTTAAAAAATTACAAACCGGCTTTTAAGCTGGCTTCGATAAATTTGTCCAGATCGCCATCCAGCACCGACTGGGTATTGCGGGTTTCTACCCCGGTACGCAAGTCTTTAATGCGCGAGTCGTCCAGCACATAAGAGCGGATCTGGCTGCCCCAACCGATATCCGACTTGGTATCTTCCAGCGCCTGCTTTTCAGCATTTTGCTTTTGCAGCTCAAACTCGTACAGCTTGGCGCGCAGTTGCTTATAGGCATTGTCGCGGTTTTTATGTTGCGAGCGGTCATTTTGACACTGCACTACGATGTTGGTTGGTAAGTGCGTGATCCGCACCGCTGAATCGGTCCGGTTAACGTGCTGACCACCGGCACCCGAGGCGCGGTAGGTATCAATGCGCAAATCAGCCGGGTTAATTTCGATTTCGATATCGTCATCGATTTCCGGCGATACAAAAACGGATGAAAAAGACGTATGGCGGCGGTTACCGGAGTCAAACGGGCTCTTGCGCACCAGACGGTGCACACCGGTTTCGGTGCGTAACCAGCCATAAGCGTATTCGCCGGTAAATTTAATGGTACAGCCTTTAATACCGGCGACATCACCGTCAGTCACTTCGTACAGCTCAGGTTTAAAGCCTTTAGCTTCACCCCAGCGCAGATACATCCGCATCAGCATGCTGGCCCAGTCCTGTGCTTCAGTACCGCCAGAGCCAGCCTGAATATCCAGATAACAGTCGTTCTGATCATGTTTGCCCGAGAACATCCGGCGGAATTCCAGCTGCGCCAGCTGTTTCTCCAGATCGGCCAGCTCAGCTTTGGCTTCTTCAAAAGTCGCTTCGTCTTCAGCTTCGACGGCCAGCTCCAGCAAGCCCTGCACATCTTCCAGGCCCTGGTCCAGCTTGTCGATAGTGCCCACCACCTGCTCCAGCGCCGAGCGCTCTTTACCCAGCGCCTGGGCTTTATCAGGGGTATTCCAGATCGCTGGGTCTTCTAACTCGCGCGAAACTTCTTCTAAGCGTTCTTTTTTGCCATCGTAGTCAAAGATACCCCCGAAGCACATTGGTGCGTTCAGTCAGATCTTTGATGCTGTTATTTACCGGATTCACTTCAAACATGGGTTAAACCGACCTGTTGGACGATAAAAAATTGGCGCGGATTATAACAAAAAAACTGCCGCTACGGGCAGTTTTTAACAGCAATCTTCAACCTGGGCTTGTTGAGGTTTGCTTACAAGCCTTCCATATAACGCACAATCAGTTGCAGGCTTTGCTGTTCGCGATATTCGTTAATATCCAGCTGATAGGCCAGCCGTACCCGCTGAATATTCACATTGGGCCAGGCTTTGTTATCGGCATTAAACCAGATCGCATCTACCAGCTTACCGCCGGGGCCTTTTAGCAGCATTTTTAAATGCCGATCGGCCAGCATTTTCTGGCTTAACAGCTGAAATTCGCCATCAAATACCGGCTCCGGAAAGGCCTGCCCCCAGGGCCCGGCATTTTGCAGCAACTGAGCAAAACTGAGCTCAAAACACTCTGCTTCCAGCTCGCCGTCGGTTAACACCATGGCGGTCAGTTGCTCCGCTGTCAGGTATTTTTTTGCCGTCAGGTTAAATGCCAGCGCAAAGGTCTCGAGCTTGTCTTCACTAATGGTTAAGCCGGCCGCCATCGCATGGCCGCCAAATTTTTTAATCAACCCCGGGTACTGAGTCGCGATTTCATCCAGTACATCGCGGATATGAAAGCCAGTAATTGAGCGCGCCGAGCCTTTTAACTCGCCGTTATCGCCCTTGGCAAAAGCGATGGTCGGCCGGTGAAACTGCTCTTTAATGCGACCGGCCAGAATACCAATTACGCCCTGATGCCAGTCGTGCCGGTATAAACACAGAGTTTCCGGTAAGTTGCTGCCATCAAAAGAGAGTTGGCTCAGCAGTGCCTGCGCTTCCTGCTGCATACTTTGTTCGATACTGCGCCGCTCGGCGTTCAGGTTATCCAGCTCGGCGGCATATTGGCGCGCTAAACCTAAGTTTGGCGCCAGTAAACAACTGATGCCAAGCGACATATCATCCAGCCGGCCAGCGGCATTCAGTCGCGGCCCCAGTGCAAAGCCAAAATCACTGGCGGTCAGTTTGGCCGCATCACGATTGGCGACATCAATCAGCGCCTGAATACCGGGCCGGCATTTACCGGCGCGAATACGCATCAAACCCTGATATACCAAAATGCGGTTATTGGCATCCAGCGGCACCACATCGGCGACAGTACCGAGTGCCACTAAGTCCAGTAATTCTGCGACATTGGGCTCGGTAAGCCCCTGTGCGGCAAAATAGCCCTGGTCACGTAAGGTCGAACGTAATGCCAGCAATAAGTAAAACGCCACACCGACACCGGCCAGCGCCTTACTTGGGAAGTTACAGCCAGGCTGATTCGGGTTAACGATAGCATCGGCATCCGGCAGCGTATTGCCCGGTAAGTGATGGTCAGTGACCAGCACTTTGACACCGGCGCGTTTTGCCAGTGCCACGCCTTCGATAGCGGAAATGCCGTTATCGACGGTAATAATCAGCTCAGCGCCCTGCGCTACGACAATTTCGGCCAGCTCCGGCGTTAAGCCATAGCCGTATTCAAAGCGGTTTGGTACCAGATATTCCAGATACTTAAAGCCAAAGGCTTTTAAGCCACTCATCAGCACAGCAGTGCTGGTCGCACCATCGGCATCAAAGTCGCCAACAATCACGATACGTTGCTGGCTGGTCAACGCCGCCACCAGCAGGGCGCTGGCGCGGTCGATATCTTTTAGTTGCGTAAAAGGCAGTAACGCTGAAGCCTGACGTTGTAGCTCACTGGCACAGCTGACGCCACGGCTCAGATACAGACGACTGAGCACCGGGTGCAGTGCCGGATCCAGTAGTGATGCAGATTGCGCCGGCAGTGTCCTGCGGCTGATCTGTTTTACCTGCAAGGTGTTACTCTCCGGTGTTTAGTTGTTGCAGCATCGCCGCTACCGGCATATAGCCCGGGATCAGGCTGCCATCTGGCAGTATCACCGCTGGGGTACCATTAATGCCAAAGAACTGCGCCAATGCATACTGACTGGCGACCGGATTCTGGCACATAGCTTTAGCTACCGTTTTATCAGTCTTGGCATTATCCATAGCGCCATTTTTATCTTTGGCGCACCAGATATGCTGCATTTGTAATCCGGTTTCCGACGCGACACCGGCCCGCGGAAACGCCAGATAGCGCACGGTAATACCGGCATTCAGATAATCTTTCATTTCCTGATGTAACTTGCGGCAATAGCCACAACTGGGGTCAGTAAAGACATGCACCACATACTTTTCTTTTGGCGACTTGTATTCGATAACCTGATCTTTTTGCTCCGCCAGTTTTTGCACGATAATCGGCGCCATCAGCTGATCTTTTAAATTGGTCGGCACCTTTTGGCCACGAATGGTTTGCCATTGCTGCAGATCCAGCACATTACCGGCAATCAGATAACGGCCATCATCCGACATAAAAAACAGCCCCTGGTCGGTGATCACCTGAGAGACACCGGTCATCGGCGACGCTTTGACTTCCTGCACATTTAGCCCAACTTCTGACAACGCCTGGCTGATTTTTTCATTGGCCACCGCCGTTAGTGGCAGCATGCTGGCAACAAGTGCCGATAACAGGGTTTTAACTGACTTTTTCATAATGCTTCCCACTCCGCTAACCGCGCGGATGATGTTGTTGATGCAATTGCTGTAAGCGCGCCTGCGCGACATGGGTGTAAATTTGTGTGGTAGAGAGATCACTGTGCCCCAGCAACATCTGCACCACCCGTAAATCCGCTCCATGATTCAGCAAATGCGTGGCAAAGGCATGCCGAACCGTATGGGGCGACAAGGTAGCCCGAATGCCGGCTATTTTCGCATAAAACTTAATCCGATGCCAGAAGGTTTGCCGTGTCATCAGCTGTTGCCGACTACTGGGAAACACCACATCGCTAAGCTGGCTTTGCAGCGCCGGCCGTGCTTCTTTTAAATAGCGACTAAGCCAGTACTGCGCCTCCTCGCCCATTGGCACCAGGCGCTCTTTACGCCCTTTGCCGATTACCCGCACTATGCCCTGCTGCAAATACAGTTGTTGCATCGATAGCGTCACCAGCTCGGTTACCCGGATGCCGGTGGCATATAACAGCTCCAACATGGCTTTATCGCGAAACTGGATCAGTTCACTGATATCCGGCGCGGCCAGCAGGGCTTCAACATCCTGCTCCGACAGCGTTTTCGGTAAGCTGCTACCAATTTTCGGGTTAATCAGCTCAGTGGTTGGGTCTTGCGCAAGCTGCTGTTGTTGCACCAGATAACGATAAAAACGGCGCAGGCTGCTTAGTAGCCGCGAAGTGCTGCGCGGGTTAAAACCCTCGTCGTAGCGTTTCGCCAGATAGCGGTTAATCAAATCACTGCTCACTGCCGTAAGATGCGGTTGCCCCTGTTGCTGGCAAAAACGGGCGAAATGTTTCAGATCGGTGCCATAAGCACTTAGCGTATGCACGCTGGCGGCCTGCTCCAGTTCCAGTTGTTCCTGAAATTGTTGGATCAGCTGCAGATTTTCGGCGGACAGCGGTGGTGTTGGCATGGCACTTCTTTCTTAACTGAGTACGACTAGTGTACCGGAGGCCCCCCTTAGGGAACAAGGGTGTTGATCTGCAGCCAGACGTCAACTACTCCAGCTTGCTGATGGGCGCAAGGCGCACACTATGCTAAACTACCGCCCGTTTTTAGCATGCAACAACACTCTCGATAAAAAGGTCTGCCAGATGAAGATTGGCTTGTTTTACGGCTCAACCACCTGTTACACCGAAATGGTGGCAGAAAAAATTCAGGCGCTGATTGGCCCGGAATATCTGGCGCTGCATAACTTAAAAGATACGCCGTTAACTGCGATGGCCGACTATGACATTCTGATCCTCGGCTTGTCGACCTGGGACTTTGGTGAAATTCAGGAAGACTGGGAAGCGCACTGGCCCGAGATTAATCAGGTGGACCTGAGCGGTAAAACCATCGCGCTGTATGGCATGGGCGATCAGCTGGGCTATGCCGAATGGTTTCAGGATGCGCTCGGTATGCTGCATCATGAAATCGCCAAACAGCAGGTAAAACGGGTTGGTTTTTGGCCAAATCAGGGCTATGACTTTATCGCCTCAAAAGCCGTCACACCGGATGGCGAGTGGTTTTATGGCCTGGCACTGGATGATGAAAACCAATACGAGCAAACCGATGCGCGGCTGGCGCAATGGGTAGAGCAGTTATTGCTGGAAATTGCCGAGTCAGAAGTTTAGGTAAAATGCCTGCAGCGGTTGCCGGTACGCTGCAGAATAGCCGCCGCTGCTATCATGGATCAGCAGCTGACTGATCTCAGTATCAAGTTCAGTGTCAGCTTTAACCCAGCTTTGTAAATAGCGACTCACCGGCTTGCCGGCCTTGCTTTGTACAGCGCAGCGGGCCCGACACTGCCAACCTTGCTCTAGCGCAGCTTGCGCAAAGGCCGCCTGACTGCTGGCCGGTAAAATTAAACAAAACTCTCCGCCAGGCGCCAAACATTGCGCCGCTTTCTCTAACAACGCAGCAAAGGGCAGACTATCGGTATGCCTGGCCTGTTGCCGCGTGGCATCCTGACTTGGCAGCGCATGCTGAAAAAAAGGCGGGTTAGAAATAATTAAAGCGTAACGCTCGGCGGTGCTATAGGTTAGAATATTGCCCTTTATCACGCGAATAGCGTCAGGCCAGGGGCTGAGTGCCACATTAGCGGCAGCCTGGGCAGCGGCATGGGTATCCAGCTCCACTGCCGTGATCGGAATTTGGCCCCCGGTGCGCTGTGCCAGCATTAAACTTAAAATGCCACTGCCACAGCCAATATCCAGCATGGCGGGTGTCGCCTGTAACGCGGTAGGCAAAGCCGCCCAAGCGCCCAATAACAGCGCATCGGTGCCGACTTTCATCGCGCAGTGCTGATGGCCGATATAAAATTGTTTACACTGAAAACCTGCTGACATAAGCCCTCCGGCGCGGAGTGTAACGCGCCAGCCGCTAATGTCACAATATAACAGCTTAAGGAAATAACATGAGTTTTGCCGAGTTCCAACTGGATGACGCCTTAAATCAGGCGCTGGAAAGTGCCGGTTTTGATCAGCCTACCCAAATACAGCAACTGGCGATCCCGCCGGCGCTGGAAGGCCGTGATCTGTTAGCCAGTGCCCCCACCGGTACCGGCAAAACCCTGGCCTTTGTGTTACCGGCGATTCAGTATCTGCTGGATTTCCCGCGCCGCGATCCGGGCTTCGCCCGGGTTCTGGTGATGACACCAACCCGCGAGCTGGCGTATCAGGTTTACGATACCTTTAAACAATTCAGCCAGTTCACTACGCTCAATGTCGGTTTGATCACCGGCGGTATCAATTACGGCAGTCACAAAGATACGCTGGAAAAGAACAATGATATTCTGGTTGCCACCCCGGGCCGCTTAATTGAATATCTGGATGCCGAGAGCTTTCAGGCCGATGAAGTCGAACTGCTGATCCTCGATGAAGCAGACCGCATGCTGGATATGGGCTTTATCGGTGAGATGAACCGTATTGTGCTGGAAGCGCGCCGTCGCCGCCAGACGTTCCTGTTCTCTGCCACGCTGGAGGGCGCTTCGTTAGAGCGCTTTGCCGAGAAGGCACTCAAAGAGCCGGAGCATGTCGAAGCCAACCCATCGCGCAAAGAAAAAGCCAAAATTTTGCAATGGTGCCATCTGGCCGATGATGCCAACCATAAGCTGGCGCTGCTAACTCATATTTTGAAGCAGCCCGACGTGAATAAAGCCATAGTGTTTGTCAAAACCCGCGAGCGCCTGGCAACGCTAACCGGTCAGCTGGAAACCGCCGGTATTAAATGCTGCTGGCTGCAGGGCGAAATGCCGCAGGATAAACGCTTGCAAGCGCTGGCACGCTTTACCAATAATCAGGTACGGATTTTGGTAGCTACCGACGTCGCCGCGCGTGGTCTGGATATCGACGATATCAGCCATGTTATTAACTATGATATGCCGCGCAGCGCCGATGTGTATGTGCACCGCATTGGCCGCACCGGCCGCGCCGGTAAAAAAGGTACCGCGATTTCGCTGGTCGAAGCCCATGATATGGCCGTGGTTGGCAAGGTTGAGCGTTATACCGAGCAGCCGTTAAAGCGCCGGGTTATCGACGAGCTGCGACCAAAACATAAAGAAGCCAAGGTCACCAAGAAAAAGAAAAAACCGGGCCGGGTTGCCGCGAAAAAGCTGGCACCGAAAGCCAAAAAGTAAGCTTTGTCACTTGCCATTATCCAGCCCGGCCGCGCTCTGCACCGGGCTTCCCTTCGAAAAAACGCCTGATTTTCCGCCATAGCTGCTGCATTTATTCCAAAGTTATGCTACCAATAGGAATAAATTATTACTAATAAGCATGGTGCCGCTGATGGACAAACGACAATTTCTAAAACACAGTGCGCTGGCCTTAAGCCTGCTTCCGCTTACCACCTGCGCTGTACCGGCTGGCGCAGCCACGGCCAGGCCGCAAGCTACTGGCCGTATTCTGCCAAAACCGCTGCGCAGGGGCGATACCGTGGGCTTAATCGCCTCATCGGCTGCCGTCGCGGATCTTGAAGATCTGGTCATCGCGCGCGAAACCCTGCAAGCCCTGGGTTTTAACGTAAAAAGCGGCCGCTTTTATAACGAACGTCGTGGCCATTTAGCCGGCAGAGATGAAGATCGCGCCGCGGATCTGAACGCGATGTTTGCCGATCCAGAGGTTAAAGCCGTGATCTGTGCCCGGGGTGGCTCTGGCGCAGCCCGAATTTTACCGCTGCTGGATTATCAGATGATCCGCCGTAATCCTAAGCCACTGCTCGGTTATTCCGATATCACCGCCCTGCATAATGCCTTGCTGGCACAGTGCGGTTTGGTCAGTTTTCATGGCCCGAATGGCATTGGCAGCTGGAATGCCTTTAATGTCGATCAGTTTGAGCGGCTGTTCTTTAACCAAGAGCTGATGCAATACCAGAACGAGCAGGATCTGAAAGGTGAGCTGGTGCAGCGCGAAAACCGCACCCGGGTCATTACCGGCGGCAAAGCACAGGGCCAGCTGATCGGCGGCAATCTGACGGTATTAACGGCACTGGCAGGCACGCCTTACCTGCCGGATTTTCAGGATAAGATTTTATTCCTCGAAGATATTGAAGAGCAGCCATACCGAATCGACCGCATGATGAGCACCTTAAAGCTAATGGGTGCGCTGGATAAAATTAAAGGCTTTATTTTCGGTGACTGTAACCGCTGTACTCCGGGCAACGGCTGGGGCAGTTTAACCTTAGATGAAATCTTTGCTGACTTTATTAAACCGCTCGGTATTCCGGCTTACCGCGGCGCCATGATTGGCCATATTCCAAAGCAGTTTATTGTGCCGGTTGGTGCTATGGCAGAAATGGATGCCGACGCCGGCACCTTCCGCCTGCTGGAGCCGGTGTTTCAAAGCTAACCGGCAATGGCCTCAGCTTGAGCTGGTACTGCCTGACAGCACCAGCTCATAATGGTCACTGCCTTGCCCTGATACAGCTCCTGCTTGAGTACCTGCCAGCCCAGGCGTTGATAAAACGCTGCCTGATCTTCGGTAAATAAATACAGTTGCGTCAGTCCCAGTTGCCGGGCTTCTGTCATCACTTGCTGCACCAGCCATTTGCCAAGCCCTTTACCTCTTACCGAGGGTGCCAGATAAATATTGGCCAGCCAGGGCGATAACTCACGATTGGTTTGCATATCGTGCAGTAACAGCGAGGCGGTGCCTACCACCTGATGTTCATACACCACCACCCAACTGATTGGCAATTGCTGCTCATTTAAACTGGCGGCCAGATCGGCAGCAAAGTCGGCCTCAGTTTTTTCCGGAAACAGGGCGCCCCACTCCAGATAATGCCAATGCGCCAGCTCAGGGATCAGCTCAGGCTGCTGCTTAAGCAGGATTAACTTGGCTTGATTCATTTCGTTTATCACAGCGCGATTAACGTTCAGCTAGAGTTTTTAGTTTCTGCAAAGCGTTAGGCCAGGCTTGCTGCATATATTCCTCATACGCTGGCGCAATTTCCTGCTCAATCCGCAACTCGGTACTGTCACCGCGAGAGGTAAAATAGAAGTTCTCGTAGGCTGGCGCCCAACTTGTTACTTCGGCACTATCCAAATCATCCTGGCCGGCATAAACAAAACCCAGATGGCTGACCGAGATAAACTCCATCGGCCGGTACTCGACAATTTTTGCCACCATACCATTGCCATTTGGATCCAGAAAGCGGATGGTTTCACCCTGCTGCCAGTGCCCCTGATAGTAAGAGCCCTCGCAGAAAGCCGCAATCCACTCGCGATAAAGTTGCGGGTCAAACATCCGTTGCCAAAGCTGCGCCACCGGCGCCTGGATCACAATACTATGCTGTATAACTTTGACGTTACGCATGGCAGAAAGCTTCCTGTTGTTATTATTGTCAGCAGTAAAAGTAGCATACCGCTACCGGCATGGGAATCTTAGGGCAAGATTAACGGCGCAACCACAGAGTACTCTGCGAAACGGCAGGCTAACGCAACCCCTACTACTGCGCCTGACTCCGGTATGCTTGCCGTACCGGAGTCACAACCTGCGATCTGGAGCAGAAAACCACTGTCGTCGTTTTTCCGGTGCCGCAGTATGGAACACGGATCTGTTTTAGGATAAATGGCACCCAGCCTCTGCACCAGGCCCAGCTACTACACCTGACTCCGGTATGCTTGTCGTACCGGAGTCACAACCTGCGATCTGGAGCAGAAAACCACTGTTGTCGTTTTACCGGCGCTGCTGTATGGAACACGGCTCTGTTTTAGGATAAATGGCACCAAGCCTCTGCAACAGCCCTCGCTACTGCGCCTGACTCCGGTATGCTTGTCGTACCGGAGTCACAATCTGCGATCTGGAGCAGAAAACCAGTGTTGTAGCTTTTTCTGGTGATGCTGTGTGGAACGCGGAGCGTTTTGGGTTAAGCACGCTCATTCTCGGACATTTCTTAAAACTCATTGCAGCAAATTCACGACACCACCAAAGGCACTGAAAGTACTACTTCTTTGATTGTAGATTTGTGCAAAATGCAGAAAATTAACTTCCAATATGAATTAATTGTAGTTCAGTCGATACGAAAATAACCTATACACTTGTCTTTAATGCTTTGTCAGTGTCCCGCGAGCCGACAGATTACTCAATAATGCCAATCTGCAACGAGAGCTACCATTGATTTATGCCGCGTTGACTGCTTCTGTTGTAACCCCCCATTCCCATCCAACGATTTTAGTCGATTGGAGTAATGCG
>Ga0181595_10000250_pt1 | contig 58168 bp, 50 predicted proteins | sample 041ome_7_FD_145604 | JGI IMG/M metagenome (GOLD analysis project Ga0181595, IMG submission 145604) | Coastal salt marsh microbial communities from the Groves Creek Marsh, Skidaway Island, Georgia - 041401AS metaG (spades assembly) | ecosystem: Environmental > Aquatic > Marine > Intertidal zone... | reverse complement strand
CCGATCGCATCGCGGCTGGTCAAGGAAATTGCGCTCTATGGCGGCGCCATCCACCGTTTCGTGACCGATGCGGTGCGGATCGATGTCGAGAAACGGGTGCGCGAAACCGGCCTCAAGGGGTGATCCTGCGCACACCACGCGCTGCCCAAGTTCATTCATGACAGGCTCAGATGCTTTGGCTATAGCCGTGCCCGAAATGGGGCAGGCTTTGCTACGTCGCCCCGGATGAATGGAACAGGAATGCCCGGTTATATGCCCAATATCTTGAAATCGCTTGCTGCCCTGTCGTTCATCCCGATGCTGCTCGCCCCCATCGCTGCCCAGGCGCCGGATTCCGCGCCGACCGAACAGTCGCAGATCGAGGCCGACAGGGCCGCCGCGCGCGCTGCCCGCGAGGCCGAGAAGGAAGCGGCCAGAGTCCGCAAGCAGCAGCAGGAGGAAGCCGAAAAGGCGGCCAAGCAGGCGCAGAAGGAAGAGGACAAGAAGGCCAAGGCGGCCGAGAAGGAGGCGCGCAAGGCTGCCAAGGAGCAGGAAGAGGCGTCCGAAGACAAGGACAAGGAAGCCCGCAAGGCTGCGCGCGATGCCGAAAAGGAATCGCTGGAAAAGCGTGACAGCAACGCTGCCGATGCGTCTGCTGTCGGCGCATCGCTGGTGCCGACGCCCGACAAGGCCGATCCCGACAATATCCTGTATCTCGACCTGTCGACCGGTGGCCGGGTGACGATCCAGCTCTACCCGGAAATTGCCCCCAACCATGTCGAGCGGATCAAGACGCTGACCCGCCAGGGCTTTTACGACGGCATCATCTTCCACCGCGTGATCGAAGGCTTCATGGCGCAGACCGGCGACCCGACGGGCACCGGCACCGGCGGTTCGGACCTTCCCGATGTCGCGGCGGAGTTCAACAAGTTCCCGCATCTGCGCGGCAGCGTGTCGATGGCGCGCGCGCAGGACCCGAACAGCGCCAACAGCCAGTTCTTCATCGTCTTCTATCCGCGCTTTTCGCTCGACAACAGCTATACCAATTTCGGCCGCGTGATCTCGGGCATGCAATATGTCGACGCCGTGCCGCGCGGCGAGCCGCCGAGCACCCCGGCGCGCATCCTGCAGGCTTCGCTCAAGTCGCAGAACAAACCCGAGCCCAACTACGCGGCCCAGGCCCAGCCTGCCGAGCGCGCGATCTCGGTCGACGAGCTGAACGCGCCGATCAGCAACTGATCGCTTTTCAGGCAATCTTGCAATCCATCGTCATTCCCGCGAAAGCGGGAATCCCGCCTGGCACCTGACGCTGAACCGGAAAGCGGGACCCCCGCCTGCGCGGGGATGAAGAACCTTGCTGGATGGATTGCACCCGACGATGCGCGTTGACGAATTCGACTTCGACCTTCCCCAGGAACGGATCGCCCTGCGCCCTGTGCGCCCGCGCGATGCGGCGAGAATGCTGCACATGCAGGGCAGCAGCATGACCGATGCGACGGTGCGCGATCTGCCACGCCTGCTGAACCCTGGCGACTGCCTGGTGTTCAACGATACCCGCGTCATCCCTGCGCAGCTCGAGGGGGTGAAGCTGGGCAGCCAGGCGCGCATCGGCGCGACGCTGCACAAGCGGATCGATCTGCGCCGCTGGCAGGCGTTCGTGCGCAACGCCAAACGACTGCGCGAGGGCGATGTCGTGCATTTCGGCGCGGGCGTGATGGCCGGGGTCGAGAGCAAGGCGGATGACGGCTCGATCGTGTTCGACTTTCAGGGCGACGAGCCCGTCGAGATCCTGCTCGAGCGGGCAGGCACAATGCCACTGCCGCCCTATATCGCGAGCAAGCGCGAGATCGACGAGGCCGATCGCGAGGATTACCAGACCCGCTTCGCCCAGAAGGACGGTGCCGTGGCTGCACCCACCGCATCGCTGCATTTCACCGACCGGCTGATGGCCGAACTTGGCGAGGCCGGGATCGAGCATGCCATGCTGACGCTGCATGTCGGGGCGGGGACCTTCTTTCCGGTCAAGGCGGACGACACCAACGACCACCAGATGCACGCCGAATGGGGGCGCATCGATGCCGAGACGGCGGACCGCCTCAATGCCATCCGCGCGCGCGGCAACCGCGTGATCGCGGTGGGGACCACCGTGCTGCGCCTGATCGAAAGCGCCGCGGGCGACGACGATATCATCCGCCCCTTCGAGGGCGATACCTCGATCTTCATCACGCCGGGCTATCGCTTCAAGGGCATCGACGGGCTGATGACCAACTTCCACCTGCCGCGCTCGACCCTGTTCATGCTGGTCTCGGCGCTGATGGGGCTCGATGTGATGAAGGCGGCTTACGCCCACGCGATCGCGAACGAGTATCGCTTCTATTCCTATGGCGACTCCTCGCTGCTGCTGCCCGGAGAGCGCGATCAGCTGATCTAATCCGTCACTAACATAGATCAGTATTTTCGGTTTTCCCGATCAACTCGTCCCGGATTAATCTCCAGTGAACGGCGAATGCGCCGTCCCATTGCAGGAGATCAACCCGATGAGTCGCACCTCCGTTTCCGTGATTGCCTTGCTCGCTTTCACGCTTTCGGCGCCTGCCGCCTTTGCGCAGCCCGCCACCCAGCCGCAGGTCAATCCCGCTGCGGCCAATTCGAACCAGGACTGGTGGCCCGAGCGGCTCGACCTGTCGCCGCTCCGCCAGCATGCGCGCGAATCGAACCCGATGGGTGACGATTTCGACTATGCGAAGGAGTTCCAGACGCTCGACCTCGCGGCGGTCAAGGCCGACATCAAGACGCTGATGACCACCTCGCAGGACTGGTGGCCGGCGGATTACGGCCATTACGGTCCGTTCTTCATCCGCATGGCCTGGCACAGCGCGGGCACCTATCGCACCGCCGATGGTCGTGGCGGCGCTGGCGGCGGCCAGCAGCGGTTCGAGCCGCTCAACAGCTGGCCCGACAACGCCAATCTTGATCGCGCGCGCCGTCTGCTGTGGCCGATCAAGCAGAAGTACGGCCGCAAGCTCAGCTGGGCCGATCTGATGGTGCTCACCGGCAATGTCGCGCTCGAATCGATGGGCTTCAAGACCTTCGGCTTCGCCGGTGGCCGCACCGACGACTGGGAGGCCGACAAGGTCTATTGGGGCCGCGAGAAGAAGTTCCTCGCCGCCGATCGCTATCATGGCGATCGCAAGCTCGAAAAGCCGCTGGCTGCGGTGCAGATGGGCCTGATCTACGTCAATCCCGAGGGCCCGAACGGCAATCCCGATCCGCTGGCTGCCGCCAAGGACATTCGCGAAACCTTCGGCCGCATGGCGATGAACGACGAGGAAACCGTCGCGCTGATCGCAGGCGGGCACACCTTCGGCAAGGCGCATGGCGCGCACAAGGCCGAAGAGTGCATCGGTGCCGATCCGGCGGGTTCGCCGACCGAACAGCAGGGTATCGGCTGGGTCAACAAGTGCGGCACGGGCAAGGGTGTCGATGCGGTGACCAGCGGGCTGGAAGGCGCGTGGTCGGTCAACCCGATCGCTTGGACCACCCAGTATCTCGACAATCTGTTCGGCTTCGACTGGGTGCAGACGCGCAGCCCCGGCGGTGCGATCCAGTGGATCCCCAGCGACAAGAGCGCTGCGAACCTGGTCCCCGACGCGCATGACAAGACCAAGCGTCACGCACCGATCATGTTCACCACCGACCTCGCGCTGAAGATGGACCCCGAATATCGCAAGGTGTCCGAGCGCTTCCACAAGGACCCGGACGCGTTTGCCGATGCCTTTGCCCGCGCTTGGTTCAAGCTGACCCATCGCGACATGGGTCCGCGCTGGCGCTATCTGGGCGCCGATGCTCCCAAGGTCGATCTGATCTGGCAGGACCCGGTTCCGGCAGTCGATCACCCGCTGGTCGATGCGCAGGATGTCGCCTCGCTCAAAGCGCAGATCCTGGGCTCGGGACTGACCACGCAGGAACTGGTGCGCACCGCCTGGGCGGCAGCGGCAAGCTATCGCGACACCGACATGCGCGGCGGCACCAATGGCGGACGCCTGCGGCTCGCCCCGCAAAAGGACTGGGCGGTCAACAACCCGGCGGAAATCACCAAGGTTGTCGCCAAGCTGGAAGCGATCCAGACCAGCTTCAACAAGGCGCAGAAGGGCGGAAAGAAGATCTCGCTCGCTGACACCATCGTGCTTGCAGGCAATGCTGGTATCGAGGAAGCCGCGCGGAAGGCTGGTCACAGCCTGACCGTGCCGTTCAAGCCGGGTCGCGGCGATGCCAGCCAGGCGCAGACCGACGTGGCAGCCTTCGAACCGCTCGAGCCGACCGCAGACGGCTTCCGCAACTATTATGGTGCGGGCAGCGTGATGTCGCCGGTCGACATGCTGGTCGATCGTGCGAACATGCTGAGCCTGACGGTGCCCGAAATGACGGTGCTGGTCGGCGGCCTGCGTGCGCTCGACGCCAATACCGGCGGAGCGAAGCACGGCGTGTTCACCAGCACGCCGGGTCAGCTGAACAACGCGTTCTTCGTCAACCTGCTCGACATGGGCAACAAGTGGACAAAGTCGCCGAGCGAAGCGGGTCTGTACGAAGGTCGCGACATCAAGTCGGGCGAGCTCAAGTGGACCGCTACCCCGGTCGACCTGATCTTCGGATCGAATTCGGAGCTTCGTGCAGTGGCCGAAGTCTATGCCGCCAGCGATGGCGAAAAGAAGTTCGCTGAGGACTTTGTCGCCGCCTGGACCAAGGTGATGAACCTCGGCCTGCAATAAGCTTCCCCGCCCCGGTGGCGGCGGCCCACATGCCGCCACCGGATGCAGGCCTATTTGTCCTTCATCACCCAGACCCCGTCCCATTCCCCATGGGGCGGGGTCGCTTGCAAGATGCGGCAGCGTTCGACATAGGTGCGCGACAGGCCGTCACCGGGGTTGAGCGACAGGCATTTCTCGAAGCGGGTGATCGCCTCTTCCCAGCGCGCGCCACGATAGGCGATGATCCCGTCGTCGAAATGGCCGAGGACATCGCGCATGGCGGGGAAGGTCTGCGCGTCGTGATAGTCGAGCAGTTCGAACACGCGCACCGGCGCAGTCTTGCCCTTGACCACGACCAGATCGATGTCGCGCATGCGATAGGTGCCGTTAAAGCGTGAAACGGTGTTCTCGCTCGCCAGGATCCGCGCCGAATAGGCCTTGCACGCGCTTTCGAGCCGGCTGGCGAGGTTCACGCCATCGCCGATCACGGTGTAATCCATCCGCTTGGGACTGCCGATATTGCCGACACGATATGGTCGGTATGGATGCCAACGCCCATGTCCACAGTCTTGAGGCCCCGGTCGCGGCGCTGGGCATTCCATTCCCACAAGGTGCGGATCATGTTGATCGCGGCGCGCGCGGCGCGGTCCGGATCGTCGTCGTGGCGGACGGGCAGGCCGAAACAGGCCATGATCGCATCGCCGATGAACTTGTCGAGCATGCCGCCCTGCGCGGTGATGCACTCGACCATCAGGCTGAAATATTCGTTGAGGAACGACACGGTGCCCTGCGCGCCATATTCCTCGGTGATGGTCGTGAACCCGCGCACGTCGGTGAACATGATCGTCGCCTCGGCGCTGACCCCGCCGAGCAGGTCGAGCGTGTCATTGTCCATCATCTGCGCGGCGATGACCGGGTCCATATAGCGCGACATGGTCGATTTCATGCGCTTCTCGCTGCTGATGTCCTCGACCATCAGCATCGATCCCAGCTTGCTGTCATCGCTTTCGGAGACGAGCGGCATGATCGTGAGGTTCACCGACTTGGTGACGCCGGACAGCGCCACCTCGGCATCGGGGAAGATGTCGCTGCTGCGCTCTTCCTTCACCTTCTCGATCCGGTCGAGGATCCAGCTGCCGCGCTCGTCGAGCAGGTCCGACAGCAGCCGCCCCTGAAGTTCTGAGGCCTTGCAAGACCAGATGCGCTCGATCGCCTGGTTGCAGGTGATGATCTTGCCCAGCGGATCGAGCGTCAGCACGCCGTTCGACATGCTCTGCAGCACCGATTCATTGTACAGCTTCATCCGCTGCACATCGTCGAACAGTTTGGAATTCTCGAGCGCGATGGCGATCTGACCGGTAAAGGTCTTGAGCTGCTGCTCGTCCTTGTCGGTGAACGCGCCGGTCTTCTTGTTGAGCACCTGGGTGACGCCGATGACCTCGCCCTGCTTGTTGATGATCGGCACGCAAAGGATGCAGCGGGTGAAGAAGCCCGTTTGCCGGTCGAAGCTGGGGTTGAAGCGCAGGTCCGCATAGGCGTGCGGGATGTTGAGGCTCTGACCTGTCGTGAACACCGTGCCCGCGATGCCGACGTTCGACGGGAAGCGGATCTCGTTGACCTTGCCGCCTGCCGAAAAGAGCGAGAACAGCGTGTCGGTCGCCTTGTCGTGGATGAAGATCGTCGCGCGCTCGGCCTCGAACATCCGCACTGTCTCTGCCACCACGCGCTGGAGCAGCCGGGTCAGGTCGACTTCCGAGCTGATCTCCGAGATCATCGACAGGAATGCGAGTTCCTTGGCGCGGACCTGCTCGATCTCCTCGATCGATTGAAGGCTTTGCAGGAAAACGGTTGCCTGGCTGGTCATCTCCTCGAGCAGGGCAACGTCATCGGTGGTGAAGTTGCCGTCATGCTTGTTGATGTTCTGCATCACGCCGATGATCTGGCCCAGCGGCGTGCGTACGGGCACGCAGACGATGTTGCGCGTCTTGTAGCCGGTGCGTTGGTCGACCGTGCTGTTGAAACGCGGATCGGAATAGGCATCGTCGACAAGCAGGGACTCGCCGGTCTGGAAGACATGCCCCGCGATTCCCGAATTGGCGAGGATGCGGATTTCCAGGCTCTGGCTGCCCTGGGCGAAGCGCGAATAAAGCTCGCCGGTCTTGGGATCGTTGAGAAACAGGGTCCCACGATCGCAATTGAGCTCGCGCGAGGTCAGCTCGACGAGCATCGCCAGCACGCCATCGATCTGCGTCATCGTCGCGCATTTGCGGGTGACCTCCAGCAGCACCTCGGTGCGGCGCAGCGCTGCGGCGCGCTGGCTCTCGGTCATCGGCCGCGCCAGAGTATCGGTGCCCACGCTCATCAGGCCTTTTCCCTCGTCATCTCTTCCATCCGCTTGCGCAGCGCCTGGATCTGTTGCTGCAGCGCCTGTCGTTCGAGCGCATGATCCGATTCCTGGCGCGCCCGTGCCTGGTCGGCGGCGGCGCGCTCGGCATCCAGCGTCTGGCGCAGCGCATCGATGCTGCCCTTGAGCTGCACGATCTCGGCCTGTGCGGCTGCGCGCTCGGCCTGCAGAGCGTGGTCGGACGTACGCTGCTGCGCTTCCATCTGGTCACGCATCTGCTGGATTGTCGTGGTAAGATCGGCGATGCGCGCCGCCTCTTCGGACCGGGCGCGCGTGATCTGCCGATCGGCATCGTTGGCGGCGGCTTCCAGGGCCTGGCGCAGACCGTCGATCGTCGCCTGAAGGTGCAGGTTGGCGGCGCGCATTTCCGAAAGCGCGTCCGGACTGGAATCTGATGTCATGTCGATCGTCCCCGCCAAACTGGTCCTATTGGTAACGGCGCATGTCAAGCATGGTTAACCGCTGATTTGCCATAAGGGGGACAATAATCTGTGACAGCGCGCACGCGCCCAGTCGTTTGTTGCAATCAGCCGATTGCGCGAAGTTAATCCTTGAGCTTCAGGGCTTTGCGCAACTCGGCATTGATCCGGCTCTGCCAGCCGGGGCCGGTTGCACGAAACCCTTCAAGCACCGCGCGGTCCAGCCGCAGGGTCACCTGCTGTTTGGGATTGTCAGCCTTGGGCCGACCGGGGCGGGTGAGGGTGCCATCGGCGGGGCGGATGAGCTTGTCGCCATGCCAGACAGCGGCGCGGCGGAACTGGTCATCTGTCCATTCGGGTGCGTCGTCCGGATCAATCCAGGGCGCATGCGGTGAGGCCATGATGGTCTGTTTCCCAACCTGGTTCATGTATCAATCGTGTAACTACAAAAAACCGCCGCGTTAACCTATTCCATTGCCAGCAGCCGCTCGGCGCCGCCCAGGTCGACCGAGACCAGGCGGCTGACCCCGCGCTCGACCATGGTCACGCCGAACAGGCGGTGCATGCGGCTCATCGTCACGGCATTGTGGGTGACGATGAGGTATCGGGTGTCCGTGACCACGGCCATGTGATCGAGCAGGTCGCAGAACCGGTCGATATTGGCATCGTCGAGCGGTGCGTCGACCTCGTCGAGCACGCAGATCGGCGCGGGGTTGGTGAGAAACAGGCCGAAGATCAGCGCCACCGCCGTCAGCGCCTGTTCGCCGCCCGAGAGCAGCGTCAGCGAGGAGAGGCGCTTGCCCGGGGGTTGCGCCATGATCTCGAGCCCGGCTTCGAGCGGATCGTCGCTGTCGATGAGTTCGAGATGCGCCTTGCCGCCGTTGAACAGCCGCGCGAACAGCGTGCGGAAATGGCCGTCCACCGTCTCGAACGCGGCGAGCAGCCGCTGGCGGCCCTCGCGATTGAGCGCGCCGATCGAACCACGCAACCTTGCGATCGCCTCGACCAGTTCGTTATGCTCGGCCCGGATCGTCGCCATTTCGGTTTCGAGTGATGCGAGCTCGTCCGCTGCGATGAGATTGACCGCACCCAGCCGCTCGCGTGCCTGGTGCATCCGCTCGTGCTCGGCGGCTTCGGTCTCGGCCGCCGCGATCTGAGCCGGATCGAACGCGAAGCGTTCGGGCAGCAGCGGGGGCGGGCACTGGAAGCGCTCGCCGCAGCCTTGCGCGAGCTCGATGCGTCGCTGGTCCTGATGCTCGGCGCGTGCGGATGCGCCAGCGCGCTGCTCGCGGGCAAGGGCGAGCGCTTCGGATGTCGCCGCTGCCAGTCGCTCGGCCTCGGCCAGCGCCTTTTCTGCCGCATGCGACGCCGCCTCCGCCAGCGACTGCGCCTGGCGTGCCTCGGCGAGCGATGCCTGGAGCGCTGTGATCGTCTCGCCCAGCTTCTCGGGCTTGCCCGCCATGCCAGCGCGTTCCTGCTCCAGCTCGGCCGCACGCACCTGCATCTCGCGCAGCCGCTGTGCGGCCTCGCCCGATCGACCCTGCCAGCCCTTGATCTCGGCGCGCACGGTGGCACGCCGCTCGCGCAGGGCGGACAAGGTCTGGGCGTGCGTCGCGAGCGCTGCCATCGCGGAGCGCAGGCCTGTTTGCGCTGCGCCGGTGCGTTCGGTGAGAAGAGCCACCTGCTCGCGCTGCGCTGCGCCATCGGGCAAGCCAGCGCGCGCTGCTTCGGCTGATCTCAGGTCTTGCGCCGCGGCGTCGGCATCGGCGGCCAGGCGCTCGATGCGCTCGGCCAAATCGTCGCGGCGTTCGGCATCGCGCTGCAGTGCGTGCTCAGTCTGGTCGCGATCGCGCAGCGCCTGGCGTTCGGCAGCTTCGGCTGTGCCCAGCGCGCGGCTATGCTCGGCGATCCGCGCTTGCAGATCGGCGAGTTGCTGTTGCGCCAGCGCCAGAGCCGTCTCTGCACTGTCCAGCCTTTCGGCCAGCGCAGGCCGAGCCGCCTCGAGCTCGGTCAGCCGGGTGCGTCGCTCCAGCCGCTCCGCCGCCGCAGCGCCATCACCGTTTGAAACGAAGCCGTCCCATCGGCGCATGAGGCCATCGCGCGTGACCAGCCGGACCCCGGGATCGAGCGCCTGCCCATCATCCGCGTCCGCCACCATCACCCGCGATAGCCGCGCAGCAAGTGCCTGAGGCGCGCGGACATGATCGGCGAGCCAGGTGCAGCCAGCGGGCAGGGCAGGGCGGGTGCCTGGCACATCCGCGCCAGTCCAGAAGCGCCCTTCGCCCGATGCTTCGGCCACCGGCGCGCTCAGGTCATCGCCCAGTGCCGCCGCCAGCGCCTTCTCATATCCCCGGTCAGCCTGCACCTGATCGAGCGCTCGCTCGCCGCCTCCTGCGCGTTTCGCAAGGTCGCGCGCCAGCGCCTCGATCTCGCGCGTCATCGCGTTCAGTTCGGCGCGCAGCGTCGCTAGCTCGCTCTGCGCCGCATCGCGCGCCGGAACGACAGCATCGCGATCCGATTGTGCCTTGGCCAGCGCGGCCCCTGCCGCCGCCTTGGCCTGCGCCGCCTCCGCGCATTCAGCGAGCGCCTCGTCGCGAAGCCGTGCCAGCTCGGCCGCATCGCCGAGCCCGGAAAGCTGCGCCCGCGTCCGCTGCAATTCCTCATCTGCACGGCGTTGGCGCGCCAGTGCGGTCGCTAGCGCGGCATCGGCGACCTTGATATCGGCGTCGGTGCGGGCGAGTTCGGCGCGGGCCTCGGCCAGCGCCACCTCGGCCTCGCGCACGGCGCGTTCGGCATTGTCCTGCGCGTGCGCAAGCACCGGCCCGCGTGCATCCTCTGCCGCGATATCTGCCTGGACGCGGGCATTTTCGGCCTCCAGCCGTTCGAGCGCGGCGGAGGCATCGTGGGTGAGCCGGTCCTCGCGCGCGCTGTCTTCGGCAATCCGCTTCTGCTGCCGGTCGAGATCGGAAAGGCGCTGCACGGCGGCATCGCGCTCTGCCGTCAGCGACGAGAGCCGAAATGCCAGATCCTGGGCGGCATCGCGCGCCGACTGCAGCGCGGCGCGGGTTTCGGCCAGCGTCTCGATCGCGCTGCGCTGCCCGGTCTGCGCCTCATTCTGCGCCGTCTGGGCCGCAACCACGGCTGCCTCTGCCGCCGCCGCCTCGGCGCGCGCCTGCTTGGCCGCCTCGGCCGCGGTGCGCCAGCGCGCGAAAAGCGCGCGCGCCTCAGCCACCGCAATCTGGTGGCTGAGCGCGCGGTAGCGTTCCGCCGCCTTGGCCTGACGCGCCAGATTGGCCGAGCGCGCCTCCATATCGGTGAGTACCTGCTGCAGCCGCTCGAGATTGGCCTCGGTCGCGCGCAGCTTCTGCTCGGCATCCTTGCGGCGGACATGGAGGCCCGCGATCCCGGCGGCCTCCTCGAGCATCTGGCGCCGCTCGACCGGGCGGGCGGAGATGACCGCGGCGATCCGTCCCTGGCTGACCAGCGCCGGGCTGTGCGCGCCTGTGGCGGCATCGGCAAAGAGCAGCGCGACATCCTTGGCGCGCACGTCGCGGCCATTGGCGCGATAGGCGCTGCCCGCACCGCGCTCGATCCGGCGGACGACCTCGAGCTCGCCATCCTCCACCGTTACCGCCGCGAGCACCGGCTGGCTGACCTCGGTGAGCAGCGCGACTTCAGCGAAATTGCGCGCCGGGCGGGTGGCGGTGCCCGCGAAGATCACGTCTTCCATGCCGCCGCCGCGCATCGACTTGGCCGAGCTTTCGCCCATCACCCAGCGGATCGCCTCGAGCAGGTTGGACTTGCCGCAGCCATTGGGGCCGACAATGCCGGTCAGGCCGGGTTCGATGCGCAGTTCTGCGGGCTCGACGAAGCTCTTGAACCCGCTGAGCTTCAGCCGCTTGAAACGCATCGGGGCAGTGAAGGCAGGGGGCGCGTGACTTGTCTGGCCCGGCACCGCAGCCTGGCCAGCCTCATCCGCCATCAATCCCCCATGGTCCATCGAACCCCCTTCAATGGCTCCGGGTCAGCGCGCCCCCATCGCCTGGATTTCGGTTTCCAGCGCCGGCCAGCCGGTGAATTCGACCTTGCGACCATTGATATAGAAGGTCGGCGTGCCCTGGATATCGTCTTCCTTGGTCGCGGTCTGGGTGTTCTCGGCCAGCGCCTGCGCGGTCTCGACATTGGTCAGGCACTGCAGCGCCTGATCGCGCGAAATGCCGCGCTGAGCGAAGAAGTCGATCAGGCCGGTGCCTTCGGCCAGTGCGACGAAGCGCTGATTGTCGGGCAGGGCGAGCGCCGCCTCGAAGCGCTGCTGGCCCATGGCCTGCGCCTTGGTGAAGATGTCCGCCTGATTGGCCAGCACCTGCTCGCTGAGCGCGAAGAAGCTCTCGTTCGGCCCGCAACGCGTCAGCATCGATGCGGTGAGATCGAGCGGTTCGCGCACGAAGTTGCGGAATTCATAGCTGACCCGGCCGCTGGCGACGTATTTGTCGCGGATGGTCGCAAAGGCCTGTTCAGCGAATTCGGCGCAATGGCTGCAGGTGAGCGAGGCATATTCGACCAGCTTGATCGGTGCATCGGGATTGCCCATCACATAATAGCCCTTGTCGGTCTTGGTGACGGTTTCCGTCCAGTTCTTGCCGGCAGGCGCGGGGATGGCGGCGATCGGCTCGCCGGAGGGAGCGCCTTCCGCGGCCTTGTCGGCTTCACCGCTACACGCGGCGACGGAGAGCATCAGGGGCAGGGCGATCAGGCTGGCAAAACGCTTCATACAGATTTGGTCCTTGTCATCGGAAACAGGGCGAAGTTCGACCCCGCGGGTCGGAAAATGCGTGGGTTCTGCTCTAGCGGCTGGCCAGCAGCGGTTCCAGAGTTTTCCAGTCATAGACATTGGCCTGCAGCTTGCCGTTGATGGTGAAGCTGGGCGTTCCTTCGATCTTGACGGTCTCGCTGGCGAACTTGGTCATCGCCAGCACCTTGGCCTGTTCGGCCTTGTTGGCAAGGCACGCATCAATCTGGGCATTGGTGGCCAGCGGCGAATGCCGCCGCAGCTCGTCATACAGGCCAAGATCGCTGGCAATGCGCTTCAGCCGGGCGTTGATGTCGCCCTGATACCAGGCGGCCTGGCCTTCGCGGCCCAGACTCCCGGCCTTGGTCATCCAGGTGCGCTGACTGGCGAGCAGGCCGTGATGGCGGCGGAAGAAGCTGCGCGGTTCGCCGCAGCGTGCAAGCAGTGCGACGGTCATGTCGAGCGGATCGCGGATGAAGTTGCGCACCTCCAGGCTGGTCTTGCCTTTAGAGATGAAGCCATCGGCCAGCGCGGGATCCGATTCCTGATCGAACGCAGCGCAGTGCGGACAGGTATAGCTCATGTACTCGACGATTTTCTGCGTCGCGGCCGGGTTGCCCAGAACATGCCCGCCGACCTGGCTCTGGCTCACGCGGTTGGACCAGTCGGCCGGGGCTGCGGCCTTTTGTGCGGTACCGGGCGATACGGCAAACAGGCTCGCGGCGGCAGCAAGCGCGATGGCGGAAACGGCAAGAAGCGGGCGCAACGGCGCAATCATCGATCAACCTCATCAGGCAGGGGCGGCGCGAACAGGCGCACGGGTTTCAGATTGTCGCTCCTTAGCTGAACCGGGGCTGGCCGGGGAGCCTTTGAAGCGGCCTCGCGCGCTTCCTTTTCCTCCAGGCTGCGCGCCAGCGATTCGAGCACGGACTGCAGTTCGGGGTCGGCAATGGGCTTGAGGCCATCGGCTGGCGCGATGCTGATGGTCCGCAGCGATGGCGGCGGGGCAGGGCGCGGCTCGGGGCGTTTGGGCGCGGTCAGCGTGCCGTGGCGATATCGAACCCGCGCCACCGCCGCATATCCGAAAAAGCGGTTCACCCGCGCGATGATCTCCGGCTCGGCATGCTGCATGAAGATCGCCGTGGCGCTGGTCACGACGAGGTGCAGCGTGCCATCGGCCTTCTTGCCGCGGGCAAAGGCGATCGATTCCGGGCTGGCCATCGCGGCATAGCGCGGCCCGGCGATCTCGGCCCAGCGGCTGACCAGCGAGCTCTGGATGAAACCGAACTTGCGGAAGCTGGTCTCGCCGATCGACGGAATCAGGTCGGCAATACCGCGCGCATCGCCGCCGCGCCTGCGCCGGGGTGCCGGGGCAGGCTGCGCTGTCTTGCGCGGCTTGGTGGTAACGGGCTTATCGCTTTCCATTTCGCGTGCGACCATGGCATAGCGCCCCCATGTCCGTCGAGTGTCGCGATGATATTGTGGAAACCGGCACCGGCACCGGCGCTGTCGCTGAAGCGCTGCTCGGTCATTACGACATGCACGCGCGCGACCTCCCGTGGCGCGTTTCGCCCGCCGCGCGCAGGGCAGGGCTGAAGTCCGATCCGTACCGCGTCTGGCTGTCGGAGGTGATGCTGCAGCAGACCACGGTCGCGGCGGTCACCGGCTATTTCGAACGCTTCACCACCCGCTGGCCGACGGTCGAGGCGCTCGCCACCGCGCCGCAGGAGGACGTGCTCGCCGCCTGGGCGGGGCTCGGCTATTATGCCCGCGCGCGCAACCTTATCGCCTGCGCGCGGGCCGTCACCGTGGATCATGGCGGGCGCTTTCCCGGCACGGAGGCGGGTCTTCGTGTCTTGCCCGGCATTGGCGATTACACCGCAGCGGCGGTGGCAGCGATCGCGTTTGACGAACCGGCAGCGGTCGTTGATGCCAATGTCGAGCGGGTGGTCGCGCGGCTGTTTGCGATCACCACATCACTGCCCGCAGCCCGGCCCGAAATCCGCAAGCACACCGCCGAGATCACCCCGCGCGAGCGTCCCGGCGATTTCGCACAGGCGATGATGGACCTTGGCGCGACCATCTGCACGGTGCGCAATCCCTCGTGCCTGCTCTGCCCGCTCGCGTCGCAATGCCAGGGCCGCGCGCAGGGCATCGCCGAATCGCTGCCGGTCAAGCCGCCCAAAAAGGCCAAGCCGCAGCGCACCGGCACAGCCTTCTGGATCGAGCAGGACGGCCAGGTGCTGCTCGTGCAGCGGCCCGGCAAGGGGATGCTCGGCGGCATGCGCGCGCTGCCCGACGATGGCTGGGCCGCGGGCCGCAACGGAACCGCCCAGCCGCCCGTTCCGGGCCAGTGGCAGGTCATCGATGGTGCGGTCGCGCATGTCTTCACGCATTTTTCGCTCGAGCTTGCATTGGCGCTTTATCGCGGCCCTCAAATCGATAAGGTTGCCATTGAAAACCTGAATGGCATCTGGTGGCCGGTGGAACATATTGCGGAGGCAGGGCTTCCAACGCTGTTCGCCAAGGCCGCCGCGCTCGCCATTCAGTATCGATAAAGCCGGACTGGCCAAAGGCGCAGATCCGATCAACGGGAGAAACACATGTCGAAGCTTTTGAGCCAGATGCCGCAGATGAGCCGCCGCCACATGCTGGGTTCGGCGGGTCTGCTGGGCCTGTTCGCGGCGATGCCCGGCTATGCCCGCGCGATGGCGAGCGGGGATTTCAGCCTGATCCGCAAGCAGGTGGAAAATTATGTCGCGACCAAGAAAGTGGCCGGCATGCTGGTCTCGCTCGGCTTTGGCGCCCAGCCGGCGGCGCTGATCGGCGCGGGCAATCTGGCGCTCGACATCCCGACCCCGGTCGATGCGAATTCGCTGTGGCGCGTCTATTCGATGACCAAGCCGATCACCGGCATGGCCGCGATGATGCTGATCGAACAGGGCAAGCTCAAGCTCGACCAGCCGATCGCCGATTTCATCCCCGAATTCGCGAACATGAAGGTGCTAACCGATCCGGCCAAGAGCCTCGACGCGGTCCCGGCGAAGACGCTGATCACGCCGCGCCACCTGATGACGCACACGGCGGGCCTAGGCTATAACATCATCACCAAGGGGCCCTTGCTCGAGGAATATAACAAGCTTGGCATCAATCCCGCAGCGGTGAGCAAGACGCCGATCCCCGGCTTCCCGATGCCCGCGCCGACCCCATCTATCGACGAATTCGCGCGCCGTGTCGCCTCGCTGCCGCTGATCGCGGAACCCGGCACGGTGTGGAGCTATTCGATCGGACTCGACCTGCTCGGCTATGTCATCCAGGTCGCATCGGGCATGGAATTCGGCGCTTTCCTCAAGAAGAACATGTTCGATCCGCTGGGCATGACGAGCAGCTATTTCACCGTGCCGCAGAGCGAAGTCGCGCGGCTCAGCACCAATTACGCGCCTTTTGCCGGCGCGCTGATCCCGATCGATCCAGCGCAGGACAGCATCTTCACCGTGCCGCCCGCCTTTCCGTTCGGCGGGGCAGGGCTGGTCACCAGCGCGGCGGATTATGACCGGTTCCTCGCCATGCTGGTCGGCAAGGGGCAGCTGAACGGCACCCGCATCATGTCCGAAGCGACCGCGCTGATGGGCATGTCCAACCTGTTGCCGCCCGGCGTGGAAACCAAGGGCACCATGGCCGACGGATCGGGCTTCGGCGCGGGTGGCCGCGTGGGGATCGGTACCGATACGAGCCCGATCGGCACCTATGGCTGGGGCGGTGCGGCCGGAACCGTGGCCTTTGTCGACCATGTCCGCGGCATTCGCGCGTCGGGTTATACCCAGTACATGCCGTCCGACACCTATCCCTTCCAGCGCGAGTTCCCCAAGATGGTGTACGAGCAGCTCAAGGCGATGGACTGAGCGCAGGCCGGGGGCATCGTCATGAGTCTGTCGCTGATCGCCCCGGCATTGACCGGCAACCGCATCGACCGCGCCGACCAGGTGCGCGTCGATCCGGACCGGCTCGCCGGATACATGAACTGGAAGGCGAAGGTCCTCAGCCTCAATGGGCTCGAGCCAGAGGTGGATTTCGAAGGCCGTCTGGTCTGGCGAAGCCTCGCCGATGCCGCGCCCGACAGCGAGCTCATCTTCCTGGGCCTGATCGACGAGAAGGCGCATTTTGCCGAGCTGAAACGCGGCGAGCGTGGTTCGGGCCTCCACTATAATCCGCGCGTCTGGCAGATGCTCGCAGGGCTCCCCGCCGACGAGCTGGCGCTCTATGGCGGCGCGCGAACCCTGGTCGACTGGCACGCGCGGCACCGCTTCTGCTCGCTGTGCGGCGCGGCCAGCGCGATGAGCAAGGGCGGCTGGTCGCGCACCTGCACCGGCTGCGGTGCGGAGCATTTTCCGCGCGTCGACCCGGTGACGATCATGCTGTCCGAATATCAGGGCAAGGTGCTGCTCGGCCGCCAGCCGCGCTTCCCGCCGCGCCGCTTTTCCGCACTGGCCGGGTTCGTCGAACCGGGCGAGGGCATCGAGGAGGCGGTCGCTCGCGAGCTCTGGGAAGAGGCGGGCGTGCGCGTGAGGAACGTGCGCTATGTCGCCAGCCAGCCCTGGCCGTTCCCGTCATCTCTGATGATCGCCTGCACCAGCGAAGCGCTGAGCGACGAACTGACGCTCGACACAACCGAGATCGAGGAAGCGGGCTGGTTCAGCGCCGCTGAGGTCCGCGCCGCGATGGCGGGCGACGAAAGCGCCCCCTTCATCGCGCCGCCGCCCTTCGCGATCGCGCATGATCTGCTGAAACACTGGCTGTCGCAGCAATAGGGGGGGGATAGCGCTGGGGCCAGGGGCTCGTCCGGTCGCGGCGCATCACGCCAGATATTGACGCGCCCCGCATCCGGTGGCATGTGCGCCCGACCACGCCACACGGCGCCAGGCGCGCGGGTATAGCTTAGTGGTAAAGCTCCAGCCTTCCAAGCTGGCTAGGCGGGTTCGATTCCCGCTACCCGCTCCAAGGCCTCTCTCAGGGGGTCCGAAAACGGCTCGTAAGCAGCTGTTTTACAGCGCTTTTTTGTGATATGCTTTCTTAGCAGTTCCAGTAATGTTCCCCTACACATTGCCCATTTGATGGGGTTTTTGATGGACCTGCAGCCAAACTTGCTGGTGAGAGGTCCATCACAATGGCTGGAAGTGCTAGAAAACCCGGGCTTACAGCGGCAACAGTTGCTCGCGCGAAGCCCAAAACCACCGATTATAAGCTATCTGACCGGGATGGAATGTACCTGCTGGTGAAGCCCAGCGGTACTAAATATTGGCGGATGAACTACCGCCATTTCGGCAGCCAGCGGACGGTGTCGTTCGGTCGCTACCCTGAAGTCAGTCTGGCAGAAGCCAGGCAGCGCCTCATTGAGGCCCGGCGGCTGATCGCGGACGGTATCGACCCCGTCGACCAGGCCAAGCTGGACAAAATCGCCGATAGCGTTGCGGCGTCCAACTCCTTCGAATTGGTGGCCGCCGAATGGTTGGAGAAGGTCAGGCTCGAGGATAGGGCGGCAGCATCGATCAAGAAGTACGAGTGGCAGCTTAGTCTGGTGACGCCCACCATCGGGCGGCGACCGATCTCAAAGATCACTGCCCATGAGGTTCTGGTGGCGCTCAAGAAAATCGAACGGACCAAGCGGTTCTATACCGCCACCAGCGTACGGACCACCTGCAGCCAGATTTTCCGTTTCGCGATCGCAACTGCGCGGGCCGAGCGCGATGTGTGCGCTGATCTTCGTGGCGCGCTGGTGACGCCCAAGGTTGTACACCGTGCTGCAATTACCACGCCTAACGAAGCAGGAGCCTTGCTGCGCTCAATTGAAGGCTACGAGGGCGACGTTCTTACTCGGATCGCGATGCAATTCCTCGCAAACGTTTTTGTTCGCCCTGGCGAGCTCCGGCATGCTGAATGGGCTGAGTTCGACTTTAGTCGCAAGGTTTGGACGATTCCTGCGCACAAGATGAAGATGCGAAGGCCTCACGCCGTGCCCCTGTCACGCCAGGCTTTGGAAATCTTGCGCCAGATCGAGCATGACGCAGCTTACAGCATCTATCTCTTTCCGTCATTGCGGTCAGTAAACCGACCGATGTCGGATAACACCATCAACGGCGCGCTGCGCAGAATGGGGTATACCAAGGACGAAATGACCGCGCATGGGTTCCGCGCCATGGCAGCAACGCTGCTGAATGAGATGGGTATCTGGAACAGCGATGCCATCGAACGGCAACTTGCCCACGTAGAAGCCAACGCCGTGCGCAGAGCCTATACTCGCGGGCAGTATTGGGAAGAGCGGGTCCGCATGATGCAGCATTGGTCTGATTATCTCGATCAGCTCAAAGGTGGCGCCAACGTTCTCCGGCCTAAGTTTCCGCAGGCTGCTCGGAGATAAAGGCTGGAGTTGGCCAGTTTGTTGAATGGCGAGTAAGGGGGTGATTGGCGGAAAGCTACCGTCAGATCTGCCCCTCACCAACGGCAGGTCTCGACAATCAGGCGTCGCGCACGCAATGACCGCAAAGTCCCAGAACCTTCCGGCGGCTGCCGACCCAGATTTGGTCGCTCACGGCTTTCACAGCAAACGTCCGCTCCCGACAGAAGCCGCCGAATTGAGGTTGCGCGGTCAAATGCATGATAGACGCCCCCATCCAAGCGTTCGTCAAAATGTCTGGCACGCAATATCGGTGGTCGCACCATCGAAAACGACTATGTGCGGGTTCCATCTTCCCCGGAAATCCTGAGAACGAGCATCGCATCATTAGTTTATGGCGCTAGGCAAGGTCAGGTACCCAGAAGTAATCTCAGGAACCGCCGGTCGGACCAGCCGCTCGGCTTTCCGCTTAGCATATCCGCCATGTTGAGTTTTGCCTGCCGCACGATGGTCAGTTTGCGCGAGGGGATGACGTACAGCCGCTGGTCGCCTGCCCCTGCTGCCACCACCATGTCACGGGGAAACTCGGGGCCTGCCTTCGTAATGTCGGTAGCGGCGGTAATGGCGTCCTGGGCAGGGGTGGCGCGCGGAAGCCACCAGGTGAGGCCATAGGCAGGGTTGGGCGTGCTGCCGTCGAACAGTGCGCGCAGGGCAGCTTCGTCGACCAGCCTCTTTCCATCCTGCATGCCGCCTGCGCGCACGAACTCGCCAAGCTTTGCCCATTGCTCGGCGCACATCACAACGCCCTGCGGCATCAGCGGCTGGCCGTCCGGTCCATTGCGCCAATCAGCTACCATCACGCCCAGAGGTTGCAGCAGGCGCCGCTCGGCATAGGCGCGGGGGTCGTCACTCTGGCCTGTAGCGGCAAGCTTGCGCTTCAAAATCTCGCCGAAGATCTGCAGCGGTGTCGGTCCGTATTGAAAGGCTGCGCCCGGTTGCTGGGTCAGCGGCACATTCAACGATTCAGTATAGCTCAGCGGCCGACCGACGGCAGAAGGGTGCCCGCTGGTCATCGACAGCAGGTGCCGGATCGTGATTGCGCTCTTTTGCGGGACGCCGCGCCATTCGGTGATCGTGGCGGCGGCTGGCTCGTCGAGGGTAATGAGGCCGTCCTGCACGGCCGCGGCTGCCACCAACCCAATCAAGCTCTTGGTGCCGGACCACAATTCGTGCGGCAGGTCCACGCCAGGCGAGGCGCAAACAGCGCGACCGTCTGCCAGCACCAGCACCGCGACGCCACCATGCGCTTTTGAGTAGGCGATGGCAGCATCGCAGCCAGGGATGGTCGGCGCTGAGGCTGCCGCTTCCTGCGGAGCAAGCCATACGGCTGTCACCAATGCCAGTGCGCGCCAATGCCTCATCACAGGAAACTCCTCTGTCAGTTGCTCTTGTCATTATTTATATTATCGATAATAATATGTTTGACAACGATCGATTGCCAGCCGTTTCAGCATGGCTAGGATGTTGCTGTCGTTTGCTTCCTGAATTGCTCCAGCTTGAAAGCCATGACCGCCCGCATGACCGATGAGGAAACCACCCCTACCCAGGACCGGGTCATTGCGCGACTGCTGACCAACGACATCGTCGAATGGCGCATCGCGCCGGGCACCTGGCTGCGGGAGCGCGAAATCGCGGCGAGATTCGATGTCTCGCATGCCCCGGTACGCGAGGCGTTCCGCCATCTGGCGCGCATCGGCCTGGTCAAGGTGGTGCCGTGGAGGGGCACGTTCGTGATCGATGTCGACGACCATGCCGCCAACGAGGTGTACGAGCTGTGGAAGGCTCTTTTCGGTGTGGTCTGCCGGTTGGCAAGCCAGACAATGAGCGACCGTGATGGCCGCGAACTGATGCACCGGCTGGTCGAGTACAAGGACATCACCCAGCGGTCGAACAACACGTTCGAACATATCCGAGTCTCCAATCGCATCGGTCGATTCATTGCCCGGCGCTGCAACGCGCCGCTGGCCCTGGAACTGCTCGACCGGGTCGCGTTGCTCGCGCGCTGGCAGCACAATGTCTACACCGAAACCTACCTGACCGAGCATGCCAGTGAGGCCGGAAAGCAATCGGCGGTATTGTACGAAAAACTCTGTCGCCATATCGTGGCGCATGAGGCGGATGCGGCCGACGCGACCGCGCGTGAGTTGATCGGCGTTACACAGGCGAGCTTTGCCGAGGCACTACAGGAATACAAGGACCGCAGGAGTAAGGCCAGGCCCGCGCGGCGCCGGAGCAAACCGGCATGAGCCATAGCGACATGCGTCGGCGAGCCGTGTTGAAGGCAGGGCTTGCCGCCCCGCTTGCAGCTCCCCTCGCCGTGCCAGCCGCCGAGACGCTGAGCAGTGCGCCGCTATCCGTCGAACGGCTGATGGAAGATGTGCGCACTTATGCCGCGGCAGGCAACAAGCAGTCTGGCGGCGCGGGGGATCGCTCGACAGCGGACTGGACGGCAGAGCGGCTGGCAGCATCCGGCTTTGCGGTTCAGCGGCAGGCGTTTGATGCACCGTTCTTTGAGCCTGGGCGCTGCGAGCTATTGCTAGGCAATGCCGCGATCCCGCTGATTGCGCAACCGCTCGTCGTGGCCACGCCGCCAGCGGGAACCAGTGCACCTTTGAGGCTGACGGATATTGGCGGCACGCTTGAAGGCAGCATCGCAGTGGTCCGTCTGCCCTATCGGCGCTGGTCGTCGCTGATCGATGCTGGGGTACGCAAGCCGGTTGCCGACGCGGTGGCGCGCGGGGCGGTGGCAGTCATCGTCGTCACCACCGGGCCGACCGGCGAGGCCCTGCTGCTCAATGCGCGTGGTGATTCCCCCTTCGCACCGGTCCCGATCGCGCTGCTTGCGCCGCGCGAGGCAGGACCGGTCGTGGAAGCCGCGCAGGCCGGGCGTGCGGCGCTGCTGCACATTCAGGGGCAGGCGGGCCAGCGTCTGGCAGAGAATATCATCGGCCAGCGCACCGGTCCGCGCGCGCCTTGGGTCGTGGTTTCGACCCCGCGTTCGGGCTGGACCGATTGCGTCGGCGAGCGTGGGCCGGGGGTGGCTATCTGGCTGGCGCTGGCGCAGTGGCTGCCGCGCTACTTCGGATCATACAACATCCTGATGGTCAACAACTCGGGTCACGAGTACGAAAATCTGGGTGCCAGGCGCATGATCGAGACTTTTGGTCCCCCACCACAGCAGACTGCCCTTTGGCTGCACCTGGGCGCAAATGTCGCCACGCGCGACTGGCATGAATTGCCGGATCGGCTGCTGCCTCTGGCCAGCGCCGATCCTTTCCGCTTCCTGATGACATCGGACGATCTGGTCGCAAATGCGCGCGCAGCATTCCGCAAGCAGCCGGGGCTTGAGACGGCCTATTCGTCGGCAGAAGGTGCCGCTGGCGAGTTGCAGGAAATCGTCAAGGCCGGCTATCCGCGCCACGCAGGCATTTTTGGCGCGCATCGCCAGCACCATGCGGTATCGGACACGCTAGACACGATCCTGCCTGATGCACTGCACGCTGCTGCGAGAGGTTGCTGCGCGCTAATCGCGTCTGCTCTCCAACCCAGGATCTAAGGCTTAAGCACGGCCATGCGGTTTTGGCCTTGACACCGACGCGCCTTATGCAGAGAATTATCGATAATAATCGCTGGAAAAATGGAGAGGAATCTATGAGGGGCACCGCGCACCTGCTTTACTGCTCGGCGGCAGTCTGGACGGCGATGGCAACTCCGGCCTTTGCTCAGGCGGTGGATGATGAAGCCGAGACAGCCACCCAGGACAGCGCGGCAGATACGAATGACGGCTCGATCGTGGTGACCGCGCGCCGCCGCGAGGAGCGGCTGGCCGATGTGCCGAGCGCCGCTTCGGTGATCGATGCTGCATCGCTGTACGACCGGGGCGGTGCGACCGGCAGCGGCGAACTGCTCGCCGATCAGCCCAGCGTACGCTTCAACAACCTCAATTCGTCGATCACGTCGGAAATCTCGATCCGCGCATCATCGACCGCGCGTGCCACAAACGGCGATCCCAGCATCGGCCTGTACCGCAATGGCGCGTATATCGGTGGCGGCGCGATCGGCGGGCGCAACTTCACCCGGCTCGACTTTCTCGACATTGGGCGCGTCGAGGTGCTGCGCGGGACACAGGGCGCGCTGTATGGCCGCAATGCGGTGGGCGGCGCGATCAACATCATCTCGGCTGCGCCCGAGTTCGACCTGTCCGGCTGGGGCAGCGTACGCTATACATTTGAAAACAACGCCCTGCAGGTGCAGGGCGCGGTGAATGTGCCGGTGGCCGATGGGCTTGCGTTCCGACTGAGCGGTGAGTTGGTCGAGCAGGACGATGGCTTTTTCTACAACCCCGACAACGATGTCTATTTCGACCAGCAAAAGGGCCATGGTCTTCGCGGCCAGTTGCGGCTCAACCGGGGACCAGTCGATCTGACCATCATGGCGGAAACCCAGTCCTTCACCGTCCCCACGATCCATTACCAGATTTTCATTCCGGCGGGTACGCCCGGTTTCCCAGGCGGATATGCGCAGGACCGGTTCAATTACCCATGGAACACCGCGCCGCGCGCTACCCAGGATGTTGATGGCCTGCAGGCGTTGCTGAAGATCGACCTGGGCGGGGCAGAATTGAGCGGGACGACGTCTTACCGCAGGCGTCATTCGGAGTACGACCTCGATAATGACGCGATCAGCCCTGCCGAACTCGCCAGGGCGCGCGCGGCCGGGCAGATCGGTGCGGCCACGCCGCTGGACCCCAGCAGCGCCAGCTTCATTGTCGATACCACCGATATATTCTCGCAGGATCTGCATATCAGCGGCAAATCCGGGCGGCTGACCTGGCTTGCAGGGGCCGACGCCTATATCCTCGACAGCGACTTTTCGGTTACCACCACCCGCACGCCGACGCCTGCCAATCCTTCGCCCGGCAACATTGCGCCCGCGCGGCTGAATTTTGAAAGCTACGCCGCGTATGGGTCGCTGGGCTATGACCTGACCGACAGCCTGAACCTTACCGGCGAACTGCGCTACACGCGCGACAGCCGCACGATCACCGCCAGGCTGTTCGATCTGGCGACATTGCTGCCCACCGGTGGTCCGTCCCGGATCATCGACGACAGTATCACGGCGGACAACCTGTCGTACAACGCAACGCTTGCGTACAAGGTCACGCCCGATATCCTCGCTTATGGCAAGGTCGGTAGCAGCTATCGCGCGGGCGGCTTCAACACCCGCCTGTCCGATCCGCGCGCGCCGCGCCCGGTCGAGGTTCTGTTCGGCAACGAGAAAAGCACGAGCTACGAGCTTGGCTTCAAAGGATCGCCGGTGCGGCGTGGATATTTCGCGATCGCCGGATATTTCACCAAGCTGGAAGACCTGATTGCACAGGTCGATGATGGCTGCGCGCTGACCAATGCGGCTTGCCCGGTGGCCGCAGTCGCATATCTCACCAATGCCGGCGACGCCGAAAGCTGGGGCATCGAGGCAGAATACAGCCAGGGCTTCGATCTGGGGGACGGCTCCGGTCGGCTTGCGCTTAGCGGATCGCATCAGGGCGGGGAGGTGAAATCGGGCCGCTTTGTCGGGCTTGATCTGGCGCAGGTGCCCGACTGGCTGGCGTCGGCCAACCTCAACTTGCGCTATCCGGTCAGCCGCGATGTCACGCTGATCAGCAACGTGCTGGTGAACGGCCAATGGGGCGGCAAGCAGGAACTGACCGCGACCTCGGTCGATCTGGACGATTATGTTTTGGTCAACTTGCGCCTGGGCGTCGATGTCGGCGGCTTCAGCATCAGCGCCTTTGCCAACAACGTGTTTGACAAGGTGTACTTCGTCGCACAGGCACCCACGATCAACCGCTACAGCCAGCCGCGCGTGTTCGGCGTGGAGGCCCGCGCCCGGTTCTGATCGCGACAGTTGATCGTCCGGTGGAAAGCCGGTCCAACATCAAGGCATGCACTTATGCGCCGTTTTACCTTCATCGCTGCGGCCCTGGCATGGCTTGTGCCGACCGGTGCCATGGCACAGCAGCCGACCGAGGGGCCGGTGGTCAACGTGGAGCAAGGCCAGCTGGCAGGGGATCGCGATGGGGAACTGGAGCGGTTCCACGCTATCCCGTTCGCCGCGCCGCCGGTCGGCCCGTTGCGCTGGCGTGCGCCGCAGCCTGCGCCGCGCTGGACGGGCATGCGCGATTCGTCCCGGCTGGGGCCGGCATGTCCGCAGACGATCCGGCCTGCGGTGGTGGCAGGGGGCGTTGCCGATAATCAATCCGAAGACTGCCTGCAGCTCAACATCTGGCGGCCTGCAGGCGCGCGCAAGCTGCCGGTGATGGTGTGGATCCACGGCGGTGCACACGTCATCGGGTCGGGAACATTCCCTGCATTCTATGGCACTGCGCTGGCTCAGCAGGGGGTCATCGTGGTGACGGTGAACTACCGCCTGGGCGCGCTGGGCTATTTCGCGCACCCCGCGCTCACACGTGCGGCCCCGGCTGGTGAGCCGACTGGCAATTACGGGCTGATGGACCAGTTGGCGGCCTTGCGATGGGTGCAGGCAAACATTGCCGCATTTGGTGGCGACCCGCGCCAGGTCACGTTGTTCGGCGAATCCGCCGGGGCGATCGCGGTCTCGACCCTGCTCGCCAATCCGCAAGCCAAAGGGCTTTTTGCGCGCGCCATCGTCCAGTCCGGGGTGGGTCTGGCGGATATGAAGACGCTGGCGGATGAAGAAGCGCGCGGGCTGGCGATAGCCGCGCGGGCCGGGGCAGATTCTTCCGCAACTGCGGACGATCTGCGCGCGCTGCCGGTCGAGGCGCTGGTAAAGGCTGGCGAGGTCCGCAAACCCGGGGGGTTGGCCGGGCCGTTCATCGATGGCCGCCTGGTCCGCGAATCGCCGTGGCGGGTCTTTGCCCGTAGTGAGCTGATCGACGTGCCGCTGCTGGTTGGCGCCAATAGCAACGAGGCCAGCGTCATCCTCGCTATGGGCGTGCCGCTTGAGGCTGCGCTGTTATACCTTGGCGATGATCCCGCCGTCGGGCGCGCTGCGTATGGGGCGGGATTGGCCGACGAGGAACTGGCGAGGCAGGTGCTGGGTGATGCCTGGTTCGTCGCCCCAGCGCGCTGGTTGGCGCAGCGTTCCGCCGAGGGCGCAGCAAGCTACCTCTACCATTTCGATTACGTGGCTGAAGAGCGGCAGGCGCGGGCCAAGGGCGCGGCGCACGGGTCTGAAATCCCATATGTGTTCGGCACTCTCGATTATCTCGCGTCTGTCGCCGGGCCGGTCAGTGCCGCCGATCGCAGCTTTAGCGAAAGCATATCCGCCTGCTGGGTGGCATTTGCCAAGACCGGCGCGCCGGATTGCCCGCTGGCTCCTCACTGGCCGCGATACGACAGCGCAAGTGACCGCGCCGCCGTGTTCGGCCCGCAAACGGCTATCGTGCCCCAATTTCGCAAGGCTCAGCTCGACCATCTGCTCAAGGTGCATGCGCAGCGAACGGGGGTGAACCCCTGACCGCAGCGGCCAGCTTCGCCTGCCAGCTATCGATAAATCCAAGCAAGCAAGGAGAGACGGACATGGCAAGGTTGAAGACGGGAGTGTGGTTGGCAGCAGCCGCGGCGAGCGGTGCGTTGGCGCTGGCGGCACAATCGCAGCAGGACGGGTCGGCAGGGTCCGGCGAGTTTCTGGTCCAGCTGCCGCCTACATCGCCGCAGCGATCGTCTGTTCCCCTGGTCGCCTCTTCCGCTTCCGCGCCGGCAGGTGTGTTCAAGACAGTCGGCGGTTTCAATTATGATTGGACCGCGCTTGAAGAGGCGATCATGGATGATGCGCAGGTCGACAATGCCTACATCATCGTCGGCAATGCTACGGACTCGGAATATCTGTACGAGTTCGAGAAAGGCAGTTTCAGCATCGATCGGGTGACCCCCATTGCCTCGGCCTCCAAATGGTTCACCGGCGCGCTGGCGATGCGGATGGTGCAGGCGGGGCTGGCAACGCTGGACGATCCGATGCGTCCACCGCTGGCATTCTGGACGACGACCGGAACCAAAAAAGACGTCAAATTGAAGCACACGCTGTCGATGACATCGGGCTTCAACGCCAATCCGCTCGTGGGCGGCTGCCAGCTGCTGCCCACCATGTCGCTATATAACTGTGCCAAAAGCATTCATGATCTCCGGTATGATGCCTTGCGCCCCGGCAATGCGCCAGGCGCTCAGTTCAGCTATGGACCCCACGGGCTGCAGGTCGCCGCAGCATATCTTGAGGCCAAGGACACGAGCATTGCGCCGGGTACATCCCCTGCACGACAGCGCAACATTCACGAGCTGTTTGCCCAGCACATCACGACGCCGCTCGGCATGACCAGCACGGCCTTGTACGATCCTGCAGGGAGCGCGCCGACCAACCCTTGGATTGCAGGCGGAGGCCACTCCACCGCCCGCGATTATGCCAAGCTGCTGCGCGCGTTCCTGGGAGGTGCCTTCATCGTCGACATGGACACCTTCACGCAGCAGCGGACCGCCGGATTGACGCGCCTGTTCGTCCCCGGCAGCGCCTCGACCTGGGAATATGCTCTGGGCTCGTTTGTCGAATGCGACACGCCTGCGGCGTGCGCAACCTCGAAGATCAATTCGTCTCCGGGCGCTTTTGGCTGGACCGGCTGGATCGACCGGCAGACTGGTTACTACGCGCTGATCGCCACCGAAATATCCAGCGGCGGTGATGCTAAGGGCGTGGAGCTGGAACAGCAGATGCAAAGGTTGATCGAAACTGCAATCGAAAGCCGAGTACCAACGTCTTAAAGCGTACACTAGCCCCCACCTGCTCGGTAGCCCAAAGCGGGTGGGGGAGGCATCCGTCCCTTCGGGCCGCGTGGCGACTGCGATTGTCGAATGCCTGGAGGGTCAGCTGCGACCATTATGCGAGACCGGCCAGCGGGAGCAGTGGGTCGAGCCTTAGCCACTACTGCCATCGACCGCATAGCCAATTGAACGTCGGCGGCTGATAAGACCTGCCGTTCCGTTAGGCACTCTTGAATGGCGGAAATGTCCCAAACTCGGCTATTCGGACCAACTGGCAGCGATGTCCGCTTTCAGGCAATTGCATGGGGCCGCAATGGCTTGAAATCGGAGCGCATCGCTGAATGTCGCTTGACGAATTCCTAGTCGCTCTTGCATCCCTCAGCATGCGACGGCTGCCGTTCAATTTGCCCGTTCAATCGACAACCTCATAGAACATCGGGTTCTTGAGCCATTCCTCAATGGCGGACTCCCGCCACCCGCAGCATCGCTCGGCGAGCTTGACCTGCCTCGGGAAAGTCCCGGCCTGGATCTTGCGGTAGAGCGTCGCGCGGGAAAGCCCGGTGCGATCGAGCACGGTGTTGAGCCTTAAGAACCTGTCGGGTGCATGGGAAGCCATGGCCATTGTCTCCATCTGGTGATGTGATCTGCCCCTGCCTGCGATGAGATTGGCGATGCGCCGCGCAGCGTCAATCGAACGGCATGCGGGTGCTTCGCAGGCTTTGGGGCAGGGGAGCGCGGCGCGCCTGTTTTCGGATGCTGCGGCGTAAGCAGATTATTTCTGCTCACGACGTCTCTTGATGTCTTGGCGCTTTGGCAGCGCGTCTGCGGACGCCGCTGCGCGGCGGCGTTTGCCCCGCTCGGGCGGGACACTGGGGGCCGTCAATCGCCTCTGGCCACGCCAGGTCAGCGCGCAACCTGCGTTGCGGGTCCTACACTCCGTTGCGGTGCCTTACGGCATGCGCGCTGCCCGTTGCAGCGTGGCCGCCCTGCGATCTCTCGCCGCCCCCCAGCGCCCCTCCCGGGCCGGGTTACGGTGGGAAGGAGACAGGACAATGGAACACAGCACTATCCGACAGAGCCGCTACAGCGAGGTCACGTCACGCATCATCGCCGAGCTCGAGCAGGGACGGCTTCCCTGGGTTTAGCCCTGGGATACATCGCTTTGCGGTTGCACCATGCCACACAACGCAGCGACCGACCGGCGCTATTCGGGCATCAATGTCCTGATCCTCTGGGCCGAAGTGGTCTGCAAGGGCTACGGTTCGCAGCGCTGGCTGACCTATCGTCAGGCACAGGCCGCAGGCGGCAATGTCCGCAAGGGCGAGAAGGGCACGACCGTCTGCTATGCCGATAGGTTTACGCCGAAGGCCGAGGCCGAACAGGCGAGGGGCAAAGACCGCGAGGCCCGCACCGTTGCATTCCTCAAGCGGTTCACCGTGTTCAATGTCGACCAGTGCGAAGGTCTGCCCGATGACATGATCGCAGCCCCGGTCGCGACCGATCCGGTTCTTGCCGTTGCTGAGGCGGATGCGATCATCAAGAAGAGTGGCGCCAGGTTCAACATTGGCGGCGACGCCGCATTCTACAGCCCGGCCCATGACTTCGTGCAGGTACCACCGCAGGCCGCCTATCACGAGCCGGTCAACTGGTACCGCACCGCGCTGCACGAGCTGGGCCACTGGACCGGCCATCCGAGCCGCCTCGACCGTGACCAGAAGGGAAGCTTTGGTTCGCAACCTTATGCCCGCGAAGAGCTAGTCGCCGAGATGGCAGCCGCGTTCACGTGCGCATCGCTCGGCATTGCACCTACCGTCCGCCACAGCGACTATATCGCATCCTGGCTTTCGGTTCTGCGCGACGATGAGAAGGCGATCTTCCGCGCTGCCAGCGCTGCCAGCAAGGCGGCAGATTATCTGCTGGCTTTCACGGAGGACGCAGCATGAGCGCCCGCCTTTCACGAGCGCAGCGGCGGCGGCTGCGCTGCGCCGAGCGCGCCGTCGATCGGATGTCGCCGATGCAGCGCGAGATATTTCTCGCCATCCGTGTCGATGAGCTCAGCTATTCCGAGGTTGCCGTATTGCACAGCATCACCGTCACCGAGGTAGAACAGCACTTCGCAGGCGCTTTGCGCATCCTCGACCGGCACATGCACGAACGCCACCACAAGTGGTGGCAGTTCTGGCGATGAGGACCAGCTTCGACCTTGCCAAGTGTCTGTCATCTCTACAGGGTGGCTGAAGTCATGCGCACCGATATCGATCATCTACCTGCCAACAAGCAGCGCGAGCTTGAGCGCGTGAAGCAGATCATCTTCGAGGAGTTCGAGGACGCGCTGGCGCTCGCCACGAACAAGTGGAAGAAGAAGGGCCGGATCGAGAAGCTGATCCTTTATGGCAGCTATGCCCGGGGCGGCTGGGTCGACGAGCCGCACACGGCCAAGGGCTATCGCTCTGATTTCGATCTGCTGATCATCGTCAACGACAAGCGGCTCACCGAGCGGGTCGATTACTGGCTGAAGCTTGAGGATCGTCTGATCCGCGAGCTGGCCATCGACCGGACGCTGCACACGCCGGTCAACTTCATCGTGCACACGCTTCAGGAGGTGAACGACGGGCTGGCGCATGGCCGGTATTTCTTCATGGACGTCGCGAAGGACGGCATCGCCCTGCACGAGGCCGACGACCGCGCGCTGCACACGCCCAAGCCGAAGACGCCCGAGCAGGCGTTGGCTATGGCGCGGGAGTATTTTGACGAGTGGATGCCGAGTGCGTCAGACTTCTACGACGGTTTTACCGATGCAAAGAACCGGGGGAAGCTGAAGAAGGCTGTCTTTGACCTCCACCAGTCAGCAGAGCGCATGTACCATTGCGTGCTGCTGGTCTGCACCTTCTACACGCCGCACGTGCACAACCTTGGTTTCCTGCGCAGCCAGGCCGAGCGCATCGATATGCGCCTCGTCGATGCCTGGCCGCGCGACACGCGCACCGATCGCGCGCGGTTCGAGAAGCTCAAAGAGGCCTATGTGAAGGCGCGCTACTCGAAACATTACCGCATCACCGAAGAGGAGCTGCTCTGGCTCGGCGGCTGCGTCGAAGAACTGGGCCGCGCCGTTCATTCCATCTGCTCCGAGCGCATTGCGATGCTCGAACAGAAGGTCCATGCATAATCAACAGATCGAAAGGGACGATCGATGGAAGATACAGATACTCTCGTGGCGCTGACCGCCGACATTGTCGCTGCCCATGTCAGCAACAACAGCGTCTCGATTGCCGATGTCGCGACGCTGATCGGCAGCGTGCATTCTTCGCTTTCCGGCCTTGGTGAGGCACCGGAACCCGAGCCGCAGCCCGAGCAGAAGCCGGCAGTGTCGGTCCGCTCTTCGATCAAGCCCGACTATCTGGTCTGCCTTGAGGACGGCAAGCAGGTCAAAATGCTCAAGAGCTATCTGCGCACCAACTTCAACATGACGCCCGAGGAATACCGCGCCAAGTGGAACCTGCCAAAGGATTACCCGATGGTCTCGCCTAATTACGCAGCGCGCCGCCGCGAGCTGGCGATGGAGATCGGGCTCGGCAAGAACGGGCGCGGTGGCAGGCCCAAAAAGGCTGGCAGCAAATAAGGTTCAGCTGCGCTGAAAAGTCAGGCTGATCCGCTATCGGAATCGATGGCCTGACTTTCCGCCAGCGCGCTGCTGATCATCGCAGCCAGTGTCTCTTCGGCGCGCGCCCGCACGCCAGCATCGCCCGAGAGCAGATCCTGCCGCACCCATTGCGGTGCGCGTTCGAGAACGCGCAGCACCAGTTGATTGATATCCCCCGTCATGGTGCGAGCCTATGCGCGATCATCTGCTGTCCGCCAACTGATTCTGTGCGAATGCCCTCGCGCCCCTGCGTCGCCAAAGCAGCAGCTGCAGGTCGCGGTTGTCGCCGCGCAACGTGTTGGCTGCTTCAATGAGTAGCCCGAGGATCACAGCGCGGTCATCGTCCTTCAGCTCGATGAGCTCTGCCTTGGCGATTAGCCCGCCCAGCTCGATCAGCTGCTGTGTCCGCTCTCTGCGTTTGACCCGCCACTCGCGCATGTCATGCCGTGCCCGGTGTGCCAGCAGACGGTTGCGCCCCTGGATCGATCGCTTGTGTGCTGCTAGTGTCCTTGCCAGCTGATCGGCGAGCATTGGTGCTTCCCTGAAAGAACGCAACGCCGCGTTTGCGCCAGGCCTCCTTTCGTGACGGATCATCGTTGCCGGTCGCGGCGAGCAGGACGCCCGCCAGCACTTCAGTCCCGAGAGCGTCGGCCCCGGTGGCAATGACGAGCTCGCCAAGCTGTGTCTGTTTGCGCGATCGGAGCTGCTTGGCCTTGTCGTTCAGGGCTTGCAGCTCGGCGTCGTAATCGCGGGGTTTGCGCATGATGGGCATCCTTCCGTTGTCGGTGAACGACCAACCGGCTATCCCTCTCCCATCCAGCAGACAACAGGCTGGGTCATCGTGAGACCCTGTCAAATCTACGGCGACCAGAACGGTGGAGGGCGCGCTTATACGTCGTGCCGACCTGCGCAAAATGCCGTAAATGGTACATCGCCATGGCGATCTACCACTTCTCGGCCAAGACCATCTCCCGCGCAGCCGGATCGTCTGCGCTCGCCGCTGCGGCCTATCGCGCAGCCGAGCGGCTGCACGATGACCGGCTCGGGCGCACGCACGATTTCACCAACAAGGCGGGTGTCGTCCACAGCGAGGTCATGCTGCCCGAAGGGGCCAACGAGGCCTGGTCCGATCGCGAGCGGCTCTGGAACGATGTTGAGGCAGCCGAGGTTCGCAAGGACGCGCAGCTGGCCCGCGAGATCGAGTTTGCTCTGCCAAGGGAGATGACACAGCAACAGGTGATCGAACTGGCCCGCGACTTCGTCAAAGCCGAGTTCGTGGATCGCGGCATGATCGCCGATCTCAATGTTCACTGGGATATCGGCGCAGATGGCGAGGCCAAGCCACATGCGCATGTCATGCTGACCATGCGCGAGATCGTGGTCAGCGACGATGGTGTTGCCACGTTCGGCCCCAAGGTTCGCGACTGGAACCGCACCGAGCTGCTCACGCACTGGCGCGAGGCATGGGCCACCCATGCCAACCAGCGTATGGCCGAGCTCGATATCGATGCGCGGATCGATCATCGCTCGCTTGCCGCACAGGGCATCGACCTGGAGCCGCAGTCGAAGATCGGCGCTGCTGCCTCGCGCATGGCGGGCGAAGGGCTCTCGCCCGAGCGGCTGGCCGAGCATGCCGATATCGCCCGATCGAACGGCGAGAAGATTATCGCCGATCCTAACATTGCGCTCAGCGCCATTACGCATCAGCAGGCGACGTTCACCACGCGTGACCTTGCGATGTTCGCGCACCGGCACAGCGCCGACAAGGAGCAGTTCGATGCCGTGATGTCGGCGGTGAAGAACGCGCCCGAGCTCATTGCCGTTGGCAGAGACGGCAAGGGGAATGACCGGTTCACCTCGCGCGAGATGATCGAGACCGAGCAGCGGCTGGAGCGTGCGACGATCCGGCTCGAAGCGCGGCGCAGTCATGCTGTTGCTGACCGTTATCGCGAGCTTGCTCTGCAGAATGCGAAAGCGCGGGGCATGGACTTGTCGGCTGAGCAGCGCGGAGCGCTGGAACATGTCACATCGGCCAAAGGCGTCAGCAATGTCATCGGATATGCCGGAACGGGGAAAAGCGCGATGCTGGGGGTGGCGCGCGAGGCATGGGTGCGGGCTGGCTATACGGTGCAGGGTGCAGCCCTCTCGGGCATTGCAGCCGAGGGGCTGGAGCATGGCTCGCGCATCCCGTCGCGCACACTCGCAAGCCTGGAGCATCAATGGGCGCAGGGAAGAGAGAAGCTCACCAGCATGCATGTGCTCGTCATCGACGAGGCCGGCATGCTCGGCACGCGGCAGATGGAGCGCGTCATCTCTGAAGCGGAGCGTGCTGGTGCGAAGGTCGTGATGGTGGGCGATCCGCAGCAGTTGCAGGCGATCGAGGCAGGCGCTGCATTTAGGTCCGCCGCCGAGCGGCATGGTGCAGTGGAGATCGCATCGATCCGGCGGCAGCAGATCGACTGGCAGCGGGAAGCAACGCGTGAGCTGGCTACTGGCAGGACGGGCGAGGCGCTGGGGCGCTATGAGGAAGCTGGACACGTGCATGTCGCAGAGACGCGCGAAGCCGCGCGCGCCGAGCTTGTCGATGCCAGGGATCGTGACCGACAGGCAAAGCCCGATGCCAGCCGGATCATCCTGACGCACACCAATGACGAGGTCCGTGCGCTCAACGAGGCGGTGCGCGAGAAGGTTCGTGCCAGCGGGGATCTGGGCGATGACGTTGCGCTGAAGGTCGAGCGCGGCGCGCGGATGTTTGCCGATGGCGACCGGATCATGTTCCTGAAGAACGAACGCTCGCTGGGCGTGAAGAACGGATCGCTTGGCACCGTCGAGAGCGTCAGCGCTTTGCGCATGTCGGTGAAGCTCGACGATGGCAAGGCGGTGGCGTTCGATCTGAAAGATTATGCGCATCTGGATCATGGTTATGCGGCCACGATCCATAAGGCGCAGGGCATGACCGTTGATCAGGTCAAGCTGCTGGCGACGCCGGGCATGGACAGCCATGGGGCTTATGTCGCGCTGTCGCGGCACCGCAGCCAGGTCGATCTGCATTATGGCAAGGATGACTTTGCCGATCGCAAAGCGCTCACCCGCACGCTCAGCCGCGAGCGGGGCAAAGACATGGCCAGCGACTATACGCGGCAGCCGGAGAAGGCAGCGGAGCAGCAGCCGCAGCGTGAAGCTCGTGCCGGGCTGAAGGTCAGTCGCAGCGGTCATCTCGCTGATTTGCTTAAGGGGGCCAATGCATCAGCGGAACGCCAACCAGCCGCTCAGGTGCGTGTCAAAGTCACCTTGCCGGACATGGCGACCGACAAGCAGGTGTTCGACAAAGCTGTGCAGCGGTTCGCGCGCGTCGCGCAGGACATTGTTGCCATGCGTGACAAGGGGCTTCAGCCGCTCGCCTCGCAGCGCACTGCGCTGGACAAGGCTGGGGCCGAGCTCAATGCGTTGAGACCCGACAGTTTTGGCGATCTGCGCAAGGCAGTAAACCGGGATCTGAGCCTCATTCCAGAAGCCGTGAAGGGCAAGACCGATCGCGCCATCCAGGCGATGGAGCAGCAGGCGAAGCTGCGCATCGAGGCGCAGCGTGTTGCCGCTGCCAATGAGCGGCGGGCCGATGCATTTGTCGATCAGTGGCAGCGGCAGTCGCAGCAGTATCGGTCGCTTCGCAAGAACGGCAGCTCGGCCGCTTCGGACAAGGTGCGTGCCTCTCTGGTCGGCATGGCCAAGGGCCTTGAGCGCGATCCTCAGCTTGAGTCGGTGCTCGCCAACCGGCGTCCGCAGCTGGGGCTGGACGCCATGAGCACGAAAACGGTGTCTCAGGACCTCCAGAAATCGCTCGGCCGCTCGCGTGGGCTCGGCATGGGGATGTAGCCATGCGGGATGGACGATTCTCTTCTTGATCCTGACGCCGAAAAAATCCCGCTTGAGCAGGCGCTGGAGGCTGTTGCCAGGCGGCTGGCGGGCGTGACGGCAGCGGTCGATGGCTTTGCCGAGCGGCAGCAGGACTTGCTGGAGCGGGATTACAGCGAGGACCTGGCGCTGATCCATCAGAGCTGTGAGGGCTTGCGGAAAGCGATCGATGCGCTGGCGCAGAAGCCAGCGCTGGCGCTGACGCCGGAGATGATTGCTCAGCAGATCGAGGCGGCGGGGCAGGGCGCTTACAGGGACGCCAATCAAGCCTTGGCGGCTGCGCAGGGCAGTCTGCAAAGTTCCATCGCCGCGCTCTCCAGGGTGACGGCGTCGGTGAGGGCCGCACAGCGCCAGAATCAAATGTTGGCTGGGGCTACGGGTCTGGCCTTGATACTCGGCTGGGTTGGCGGATGCATTATCCCGCCAGCGATCGATTGGGTGGTGCCGGAAGCATGGCAGTGGCCTGAAAAACGAGCAATGTCGGCATTGCACCGCAACGGCTGGAACGCAGGGGAGCGGCTCATGTCAGTTACCAACCCTGGCCGGTGGAGCAACCTGCAAGCTGCTGTTCGGCTTTCGGAGAAAAACAACGAGGCGATCAACAAATGTGCACAGCGAGCTTCCGAAAGAGGGCTCAGAAGTGTCGGATGTAACATCGAGGTTGGAAAAACAGAAGGTTAAAAAACCTTGGCCAACGTTGATCGAGCGGCAGGCGATTAGTGATGGGCGCGACCGTTAAATCAGCGAGAAGGTACGCCCAATCCCTGCCATTTCTTCGCCAAGCGCGCAGATTTTGGCTTCGTCAAGGTTATGAGCAATATCACTCGCGGTCAGACCAAATACTACTTTGCCCTCGTGGTTTGTCAGGACCGTAGCCACAGTGACAACACCGGGATAGAGGGCTTCTCTGTCAATGGCATACCCGGTTCGTTCTGCATAACGTACCTCGCTGATGTAAGTGTCTGCGTCCAAATTGCCTTCCCAGCGCAACTGATTGAAATGTTTTCGTAGTTCAGCATCGGACATTTTCAGCCGCGCAGCATAGGCCCGGCCAACCGCGCCTGCCATGAACGGAAGGCGCTGCTTGATCTCCATGTCCAAGCGTATGGCACGCCCGCCCACTGCGCGCTCCAGCAATGTCATCCTGCCATCATGCGCTTTCCACAGCCCAACCAGACAGTTTGTTTCGGTTGCCAGCCGGTTGAGCTCCGTGCGGATTTCGTCCACGATCGACTCTTCCAGCAGTTTGCTGCTGAGCGCCAGCAATCCTCTGCCAATCTTGTATGTCTTGCTCAACTCGTCAAAATCGACGGCATTTTCCGCAACAAGTGTGCGCAATATATTGAATGCCGTGGACGGGTTCACTTTTGCATCGCGCGCAATAGCCGTCACGCCCAAGGGCATTGTGCTTGTCGAAAGCAGTCGCAGAATCCGGAAAGCCTGTACGACCGCACCGACCATTTTGACCGGTTTTTCAGTGCCAGTGTCGTTCGCCATAGTCGGTTGCTAGCTCATTGTGCCCTTCAGGGTCAATCGAGACCGCAGTGCGCCGATCTCACGGAGCGGTTCAGGATGATGGCCCGCCGCCATAAAGGGATTTGATGCGCACCCGGTCTATCTTTTCGTTCGCCAGCCGCGGCAAAGGGCCATCCAGCATGATGATATGGCGAGGCAGCTTGAACCCCGCCAGGCGCGATGCGCAATGGTCGATAAGGTCCTGCGGGCTGGCAGGCCCGGACAGGTAAACGCAAGCGCAGGGGGCTTCAGTAAATTTGGGATCCTTGATGCCGAACACCGCCGCCTCTGAGACCGATGGATGCGCCATCAGCACCGATTCAATCTCAGCTGGCGAGACATTGAAGCCGCCGGACTTGATCATCTCCTTGGCGCGATCAACAAATGTGAAATAGCCGTTCGCGTCCACGGTGCCGATGTCGCCAGTGTGCATCCAGCCCCCCGCCAAAGCCTTGGCGGTAGCGTCAGGGTCGCGCCAGTAACCCAGCATCATGCCCGGCCCCTGAAGCAGGATATGTCCCGGCTCGCCCGGATCACATTCGGTTCCGTCATTGCGCACGATCCTGAAGCGGGAAAAGGCCAAGCCCCTCCCGCAGGAATAGGGGTTGATCAGCGCCTCGTCTTCGCTGGCGATGATGGCACCGCCGCCCACTTCGGTCATGCCGTAAAGTTGCCGGACAACGACCCCGGCAGCGCGCCAGCGTTCCAGCGTTTCCATCTCCGGAGTTGCGCCGCCGATACGCGCGAAGGTGAGCGCAGACAGGTCCGCAGCCCCAAACGCATCGAGTTTGGAAATCTGATCGTAGATCATCGGCACGCCGATGAAAAAGTTGATCCTATGCTCTACCAGCGTCCTGAGCGTGTTTTCCGCATCATATTTGCTGGTGAAATGCAGCGTCCCGCCCAGGGTGCTGGTGAACAGGATCCCCCATGGCAGGCCGGGCGATGAATGCAGCCCCAGCGGCATCATTGCACGCGTGTCTGACCCCAATCGGCAATCCAGCAGCATCATTTCCATGAACTTCGCCAGATAGTTGCCGTGCCCCATCACTGCCCCTTTGGGACGTGCGGTGCTGCCGCTTGTGAAGATGATCATGGCCGGGTCGGTGGACGTCACGCGCACCTCTCTCCAGTCGCGCCCAGCGCCTTGTGTAAATCGGCCCAGGCTTTCGATGGCGAGAGTCGGCGTTTGCACTCCGGCATCTGCCAGCCGTGCGGAACGGGCCGCATCAGCGATAATCAGCCGCGCCTGGCTGTAATCGGCAAGATACGCCATTTCGTCGCCCAACAGCCGGTCGTTGAAAGGCGCAATAATGCCGCCCGCTTTCAGAATGCCGAAGGCGCCTGCAATCCAGGCAATCGAATTGGCACCGGCCAAGGCCACAACGTCCCCCGCCGCGATACCCAGTTGGGCCAGATGTTCGGCTATGCCATCGCTCCAGCGTGCCATATCCGCATATCCGATCGCCTCGGCGCGGTCGAACATGGCGATTGTCTTGTCGGGTGTCCGCCTGGCCCAATAGGCCAGGCCATCATGCATCAGCCCATTACTGGTCATGCAGACCCCACAAGGAAATCGAGCTGCTCATAGTACATGGGGATAGTGTTCTCCATCCCACCATAGGTCATGTGACTTAACGCCTTTGATTCCAGGCCCTCCTGAGAAATCTCCGCCGCGCGGAAATCCTCTTCGCCAAATACCTTCAGGATCAGCTCAAATGACCGTGCCGCCACTTCTTCGGCCTTCTCGGATTGTGGAGCCTCCAGCGTCAGCATGTAATAGTCGACATTTGTTTCCCGTTCGCTGACCGGCATCAGGATCATCAGGCTGATATAATAGGGGCTGGTAATCAGCACCGCATTGGGAAACAGCTGATAGGCGAAAGTGACAGTCTTGTGGATGTTCTCGCCTGGTATATCGACCATTTCGGGCTGGAAATTGACCTTGCCTGCGGTCTTGCGCTGGTGCGGCCCCAGCAGATCGATCACGCGGGTCACGTCGCCGAACAGTGCTCCGATCGATGCAGCGTGCAGACGCGGCACGTGGTAGCTTTCCATGAACGGCTCAAGCACCAGTTTCCAGTTTGCCTTCAGGTTGAAGGAGCGGTGTCCATAGACATGAGCTGTGGGTATATCGAGGCTGACGAGATCGGCTTCGATCTCGGGTACCAGTGCGGAAAAATCCGGCTCTACGTCACGGTCGAGACAGGCCCAGATCAACCCGCCAAATTCGCGCGAAGGCAACTCTGCGAGGTTGAAATCCGCCTTGTTGACCGCTTCGAATGCATCCTGCCGCGCGATGGTGATGAGCGAGCCGTCGAGCCCATAGGTCCAGGAATGATAGGGGCACGTGATCCGCGAAAGCTTCTGCAGCGCGCACCCTTCGACCAGCTTTGCGCCCTTGTGCTGGCAGGCGTTCAAAAACACCCGCAGCGTGCCCGCTTTGTCACGCACCAGCAGTAGTGCCATGCCATAGCCATGATGGGTGATCGCGGTGCCCGGCTGGCTGATTCTGGCTGATGGCATGATGGGCACAGCCATCTTGCGAAACACTGTGTCGCGCTCCTGCTCGAAGCGCGCACGTTCCGTAAAGTGCGAAGCCGGATAGCGAACCGTCATAACCGGCGGTGGCTGGGTTCCATAAGGCGGAATCTTGCGGATAGCTTCTATCTGGCTTTCATTCAGGGATTCCAGCGTGTGCATGCGCCTAGGAGGGACCTGAGTGATCGGGGTATGTTCTGCATCCATCGTCTTGTTCCCGGACATGTCAAAGAGTGTCGGCAGAGCCGAAAAGTGCGGTGCTGGTGACAGAATCGCCAGGGCCGCCTGCCATCAGCGAAAGCCTGGCGCCCGGTACCTGATTGCATGACGTGCCCCGAAGCTGCCGAACCGCCTCAACCACCAGACCCATGCCGTGGATGAATCCATCGGCGATGTTGCCGCCAGACGTATTGATTGGCAGCTTGCCGTCGGGCGCGATCAGATTTTCCAGCCGGATGAATGCACCCGCGGTCTCTGCCGAACAAAATCCGTGATCAATGATTGAAGCGACGGCCATGCCGCTGAAGTTCTCGTAGATCTGCGCGACATCGACATCCTGCGGTCCATAGCCGGACTGCGCCCAAAGCCGCTCGGCAAGCTCGATGAAGCCGACGCTGGTATAGGGTTCGTGATTGTCTTCCCGCGATCCGGCGGCATGCGATGCGCCCATGGCGGTTGCCAGAAGATAGGCGGGCTTTTGCTGCATCGTCCTGGCGCGCTCTGCCGATACCAGGATGACCGCTGCTGCGCCGTCGCTTTCCCGGCTGCAATCGAACAGGTGGTATGGCTCGGAAATCCAGCGTGACGCTTCGTAAGCCGCATGATCGACCGGCTGGCCATAGCCTGCGGCACCGGGGTTGTTCTGCGCGTGATGATACCCTGCGCGGACGACTGCCTCCAGCGTCTCGCGCGGCACGCCGTCATGCTCGATCATCCGATGGCTGCGCATCGCCGAGCGCTGCAGAACCATATCGATGCCGTTGACCAGAAACTGCGCCGGCGTATCGCCCTGCGTCACTGCCACCTGCAGCCGCTGGTTGCTGGCCTCGGCCATCGCCCGATAGACAACTACAACCTCGGCCTGGCCGGAGATGATCGCCTGTGCCGCAATGCCGATTGCAGCCGGAATTCCGCCGCCATGGGTCCAGGCCAGCGCTGCATATTTGAGCGACCTGGTGCCAAGCGCGGGCAGCAGCTGCTGGGCGGTGTTGCGTTCTGACCCATAGGAAACAAAGCCATCAATATCGGCCGGGTCGATACCCGCATCATCGCACGCGGCGACGATTGCGCGCAGCGCAAGCTTCATTTCGGAATCAGGCGATTTCCCCCGCTTGTAATAAGGCGTCTGGGCGATGCCGACGATCGCCGTTGATCCCCGCATCGGGTTGTGGGCGCTCATGCGGCATCCCCGATTATCTGCCACGCCATGGTGACATAACCCTTGGATCGTTCGTCTGCGGGAAGGATGATCCCCTTTACCGGCGCGCCGATGCGCAGCCCGGACTCATCGCCCAGCAGCACGCCAGCGACCCGCGCGCCATCAGCCTGAGGCAATTCGACCAGCAACGTGACGAATGGCACATCCACCCGGCGCTCGCGCACGACATCGGAAACCGCATGGTTGCGTGTCCAGGTGTAGATGCGGCCGACCGGCTCGATGGCTTCCCACGCGATGTCCCAAGATCCGCAATGGCCGCAGCGCCAATGGGCAGGCCACATCCAGCGGTTGCAGCCGCTGCATCGCGAAATCGCAAACTCGCCGCGTTCCAGCGCTGCCCAATAGCCTTCATCCGCGCCAATTCCGCCGCGAATACGTGAGGTCGTGTTCAATTCATCCTCCCCGAGTGGAGACTGGCGTCTGGTGCGCCTCCAAAGGTGTTGCCTGTCAATTCCACAGCCCCCCGCCTAAGTCAATAAATGAGAATGAAATTCTCTATTTAGAATTCACGGTCTGGCTACATCATGTGGAATGTCTTGGTGACGAGATGCGCTGCGATGCCTTCAGGCCCGTCTTCCGACCCGTATCCACTGTCCTTCATCCCGCCGAACGGGCTGTCAGGCCAGCTCAACCGCACATTGTTCACGGCGATCATTCCGGCCTCAATATCGTCGCCAAGGCGGTTCTGGAGCCTGCCATTCTCCGTGAAGCAATAGGCAGCAAGGCCATACGGCAACCGGTTCGCCTGCTCGATGGCCTCGTCTGGCGTTGCAAACGGCGTCAGCAGGGCGAGCGGGCCAAACGGCTCCTCGTTCATCGCCCGCGCCGACAAAGGCACGTCCACCAGAACGGTTGGAGCCACAAAAAAGCCTGAACCAGACTCGATCGGCTGGCCGCCGGTCAGAACGCGTGCGCCGGCGTTCCGCGCATCCTGGACAAGGTCGTTGATCGCAGCTGGACGGCGCGGGTTAGCCATCGGCCCCATCTGAGTGGCGGGGTCCAGCCCGTTTCCGACCGCAATCCGCTGCGCCCGCTCGGCAAACCCCTGGGCAAACCGCTCATAAATATCCTGTTGCACATAGAAGCGGGTAGGCGCGATGCAGACCTGACCAGCGTTCCTGAACTTGTTGGCAACCAGGGTGTCGAGCGTCTGCTCCAGGTTGCAATCGTCGAACACCAGCACCGGGCCATGGCCGCCCAGCTCCATGGTCGTGCGCATCATGGTATCGGCCGCCAGCCGCATCAGATGCTTGCCAACCGGAACCGATCCGGTGAAGCTCAGCTTGCGCGTAACGGGCGAGGCCAGCAGGTGTCGCGAAATCTGATCGGGTACGCCGAACACCATCTGGGCCACGTCTCCGGGAAGCCCGGCATCCTGAAAGCAGCGCATGACCTCGATCGCGCATCCTGAAGTTTCCTCGCTGGGCTTGATGATGACAGAGCATCCCGCTGCCAGTGCAGGCGCAAGCTTGCGCACCACGTTGAGGGCAGGAAAGTTCCAGGCGCAGAAGGCGGCCACGGGCCCCACGGGCTGTTGCAGCACCATTGACCGGGTTCCCTTGGGGCGCTGGAGCACGCGGCCATAGATCCGCTGTGCTTCGCCGGCATGGAACTCCAGAATTCCCGCGGCGAGACCGATCTCGCCCTTGGCTTCCGCGACGGGCTTGCCCTGTTCCAGCGTTGCGATCGTCGCAATCCGATCGGTCCGTTCGCGCAGCAATGCCGCCGTCTTCGTCAGGATGGCGGCCCGTTGTTCAGGTGCCGTGTCGCGCCACAGGCTGAATCCGCGCGCTGTTGCCTCCAGCGCCAGGTCAAGGTCATCGGACGTCGCAAGCGGCAGCGGCGCAAGCGTTGCGCCCGTTGCCGGGTTGAGCACATTGTGGGTGTCGCGTCCTTCGCCCGAACGCCATTCGCCTGCGATGTAAAGTCCAAGCTGTGCTTCATATGCGGTCATGACGATTGCTCCATAATGGCTTTGCCGATTTCGAAATGTGCTGCGGTTTTTTGCCTGATCGCGTCTATGGTGACCGCTGGCGCGGTTTCGATCAGAACAAGTCCGGTGCTGCGATCGCAGGTGAAGACGGCCATGTCGGTTATGATCAGATCGACCGCGCCCATACCGGTGAGCGGCAGGGTACAACGATCAAGGATCTTGGCGCTGCCGTCCTTGCTGACATGTTCCATCAGGACGACGATGCGCTTGACCCCCGCGACAAGGTCCATCGCGCCGCCCATGCCCTTCAGCATTTTTCCAGGAACATTCCAGTTGGCGATGTCGCCGGTGGCTGAAACCTCCATCGCTCCCAGGATGGTGACGTCGATATGCCCGCCGCGGATCATCGCAAAGCTCTCAACTGACGAGAAGAAGCTCGACGTGGGCAGTTCGGTGACTGTCTGCTTTCCGGCATTGATGAGGTCGGCGTCCTCGTCGCCAGCGAAAGGGAAGGGGCCCGTGCCCAGCATGCCGTTTTCCGAATGCAGCGATACATCGATACCGTCAGGAATGTGGTTTGCGACAAGCGTGGGAATTCCGATACCCAGATTGACATAATCGCCATCGCGAAGCTCGCGCGCGGCCCGCGCGGCCATTTGATCCCGGGTCCAGCTCATATCGCTTCCTCGCGCGGTCGCACGGTGCGCTTTTCGATCCGCTTCTCGTTGATCGTCGCAAGAACGATGCGGTCGACATAGATGCCGGGCGTGTGAATGGCATTGGCGTCAAGCGCGCCGGCCTCGACAATCTCTTCGACTTCCGCGATTGTGACGCGCCCCGCCGTTGCCATGGCCGGATTGAAGTTCTGCGCCGTCTTGCGATAGATCAGATTGCCTTCGGCGTCGGCCTTCCATGCCTTGACCAGCGAGACATCTGCCTTCAGCCAGCGTTCCATCACATATTGCTCGCCATCGAAGGTGTCGACGCGCTTCCCTTCTGCCACCACGGTGCCGACTCCGGTGCGGGTGTAAAATGCGGGAATGCCTGCGCCGCCAGCCCGGATACGCTCGGCCAGAGTCCCTTGCGGGTTGAGTTCCAGCTCCAGCTCCCCGTCCAGGAACTGTTGCTCGAAAAGCCGGTTCTCGCCGACATAGGACGAGATCATCTTGCGGATCTGTCGATTGTTCAACAGCGTCCACAAGCCGAACCCGTCGGCTCCGGCATTGTTCGAAATGACTGTCAGGTCGCGGACGCCCGAGCGGCAGACGACATCGATCAGGCTTTCGGGGTTGCCTGAAAGGCCAAACCCTCCTGACATCAACGTGATGCCGTCAGACAGCAATCCTGCCATCGCCGCATCGGGGCTTTGATAAATCTTGTTTTTCATAATGGCTCTCCAGCGCTACGCGCCCGCTCGGCGACGCTGGCTTCTGCCTTCGGTAGCCAGCGATACAGCAGGACCAGCGCGAGCGTGGAAACCGGCATGACCAGCAGCAGCGAAAGGATTGCGGTTCCAAGGTCGCCCGTCCAGGTCGAGACGCGACCGACCATATAAGGGCCAAGCGCCAGACCGATCATGGTGATGCTGAGAAAATAGCAGGCGGTTGCGAGCCCGCGCATTCGCGGCAGAACAAGATCCTGCGTGGTCGCTGCTGCCGCACTGAGCCCTGTGCTGTGCAGCACCGTCATGGGCAGTATCAATGCATAGAACACGATCAGATTGTCGGTTGAAAACATGACCAACAAGGGAACGACCGGTGCCAGCGCCGCAAAGATGATTACCAGAATGCGTCCGCTTGGATTGCTGCGCCGCAGCCGGTCGGCAATTCGACCACCGATGTTGAGGCCGATAAACCCGCCGGCAGCGCCGCCCCCTCCGATGATCAGGCCTGCGGTGGACTTGTCGGCACCCAGAACGCTCTCCGCATAGGGCAGCGACCAGAACATTACCGCATAATTGACGAAGGCGATCAGGCCATAGCCGACCAGAACCGCAAGAAAGGCGGGCGTGCCCCAGATCAGCCGAAACGCCGGTGCATCCCGTTTCTTGAGCGCAAGCGCCCAGCTGTAGATCGCATAGGTTCCGATCCCGACAGCCACCCATTGCGCCTTATCACCGGTCAGCACGATCAACCCCGATGCCAGCAGCGCAATGATTGCCAGGCCCAGCAGGTTGCGCCAAAGCACCGCTGATCCTTGCCGGGCGGCGGCGACAAGCGATAGCGGGAAGATGATCGTCATCAATTCGGCGAAGAACTCGCGGAACGGGTGCGCGACAGGTTGGGCGGGCAGCCCTTCCGAGAGGCCGCGAATCGGCTCGCGCAATGTGGCGACGGCAACTGCCAACAACAGCCCCGGAATGCCGACCGCCATGAAGCTTGCCTGCCATCCGACAATGCCGTTCAGCCCGCTGGGATAGGCCGTATCCCAGGCCTTGACGATCACGGCACCGATAAACAGCGAAAGTCCCGCGCCCAGGTACATTCCTGACGAGTACACGGCCAATGCACTGGCGCGCTTGTTTCTGGGAAAATAGTCCGAGATCAGCGAATAGGCGCACGGGCTGGCCGTCGCCTCGCCCACGCCCACGCCAATGCGCGCTGCCGTAAGCTGGGCACCATTGCGGGCGAGCCCGGACAATGCCGTCATCGCGGACCAGACCGCCAGGCCGATCGTGATAAGGCGCACCCGGTTCCAGCTATCGGCCAGCCGCCCCATCGGAATGCCGAACAGGGCATAGAATACCCCGAATGCGGTGCCGTAAAGAAACCCCAGATCGGCGTCCGTCAGCCCAAGGTCCCGTTTGATATTCAGCGCCAGCACGCTGATGATCTGGCGATCCACGAAATTGATCGCATAAACGACCGCGAGCAGCCCGAGCACCCAGTTGCTATAAGCGGTGCCGGGCACCTCTGTCAGCTTGCGCCCGACCGAAAATCCGGTATGCTTGGCAGAGGGTGAAGATGTCGCCGCCATGTCAGCGGCTTTCCAGCTTGCGGTCCTTGAACGATTTTCCGCCGACACCCCAATTCGTATCGGGCACCTCGTTGATGATGACCCGAACCAGTTCGCGCGGCGCGTTGACACTGTCTGCAAAAGCGTCGGTGATGCCAGCGATCAGCTTGCGCTTCTGCTCTTCTGTCGTGCCTTCGATCAGGGATACATATGCAAGCGGCATCATTCGATCTCCAGCCAGATGGCTTTGCTTTTGAGATATTTCTCGAAGCCGGGTCGCCCCATGTCCTTGCCCAGGCCCGATCTCTTGTATCCGCCGAAAGGCGCGGTGAAGTCTGTCCGGCGGCCCCAGTCGTTGATCCACACAGTTCCGCTCTCGATCGCCTGTGCGGCCTTGAATGCCTGCCCGATGTCACGGGTATGCACTGATGCGGTCAGGCCGTATTCTGCGTGGTTCGCGAGCGCGACGCCCTCTTCGAAACTGTCGAACACCTGTACCGCCAGGACGGGGCCGAAAATCTCTTCACGGATCGCGATGCTATCAGGTGCCATGCCGCTGAGCATGGTCGGGGCAAAGAAGCACGCGCCGTCATGGGCAATCCGTTCGCCGCCACACACCACCCTTGCGCCTTCAGCAACGCTTGCCTGAACGATCGAATCGATCCGCGCGATCTGGCGTTCGCTGATGATCGGGGGCATGCTGGCCCCGGTGTCCCACGTCTCTCCGAACTGCAGGCCGCGCATCGTTTCGGCGATCCTGGCTGTCAGACGGTCTGCGATGCCGCGTTGTACGATTAGCCGCGAGCCTGCAAAACAGACCTGGCCCGAATTGTAGGTGATTCCGCGGGCGACCATCGCAGCCAACCGGTCGAGGTCCGCCGCGTCGTCAAATACCAGTTGCGGCCCCTTGCCCCCCAGCTCCAGACTGACTGGCTTGAGCCCGGTTTCGGCAGCGGCGGCCATGATCCGGGCACCTGTCGCGCTTGATCCGGTAAAGGTGACATAATCGACGCCGCGGTGCCGCACCAGCGCATCGCCCACCGCGCCATCGCCATGGATGATGTTGAAGACACCGCCGGGAATGCCCGCCTCCAACGCCAGCTCTGCAATCCGTGTCGCAGAGAATGGGGTCAGTTCCGAAGGCTTGAGCACGACCGTGTTGCCTGCCGCCAGAGCTGGCGCAAACTTCCAGGCCGACAGGATCATCGGAAAATTCCAGGGCGAGATCGCCGCGACCACACCGTGCGGTTCGTGCACGGTGAATGAGAGCGAATTGCGCGGAGTAGGCGTAACCGTGCCGTCAAGCTTGTCAGCGAACTCGCCGAAATAGCGCAGGACGCCTGAGACGACCTTTACGTCGCGTGCCATGACCTCACTATAGATCCGGGCCGATACTAGCGATTCCAGCCGGGCCAACTCTTCGGCATGGGCATCCACCAGATCGGCAAACCGTGCGAGCAGGCCGGCGCGCTGGCGGGGTTCCAAGGCAGCCCAGCCCGGCGCTGCGATGCGGGCAGCTTCCACCGCCTGATCGACTTGCCGGTCAGACGCCCAGCCGACCGGACGGGCAAGCGCGTGCCGCGAGGGGCTGTGGACGTCGTTCAGCGTGGCACCTGCGCACCGTTCGCCGCCGATGATCAGATGCGTAGGTGGATTTACCTGGTCGGGGTCAAAATACATGGTCTTCCTTCGGGGAAACGACGCGTGCGACAAGCGGGAATCCGCTTGCGCAGGGTCATGCAGCATGTGGACGATCTGCTTTGCAGTGCGATGGCTTTGCATCGAGGATTACGGTCTTGAGCTCGGTGAACGTCCTGATGCCTTCAGTGCCGCCTTCGCGCCCGATGCCCGAGCGCTTGAAGCCGCCAAACGCCAAAGTGAAATCGGTGCGCCAGGAATTGTGTCCCACCGTGCCCGCCTGGAGCTGCCGCGCCACGGCATATGCCCGGTCGGGATCATTGGTGAATACCGATGCGTTGAGGCCGAAATCACTGTCATTCGCTATCGCGATTGCTTCAGCTTCGCTGGCGGCTGCGATGACGCTCACCACCGGCCCGAAAATTTCCTCGCGTGCGATGGCCATCGCATTGTCGACGCGGGCGAAGATCGTCGGCTCAATATAATAGCCGCGGTCCAGATGACGCGGGCGGTGGCCGCCAGAAGCCAGCACCGCGCCGTCGGCGATACCCTTGGCGATATATCCTTCCACCCGCTCACGCTGGGTTGAAGTGGCAAGTGGTCCCATCCGGCTTGCCGGGTCGAACGGATCGCCTATCCGTATTGCGGCAAACTCCGCTGCAAGCGCATCGACAAAATCGTCATGCCGCGAAGCCGGGACGATCAGCCGAGTCAGCGAAGAACAGACCTGACCGGCAAGGTTGGGTGCCATGGCCGCGATTGACCGCGCGGCCTGCGCCGGATCGTAGTCGTCGAGAATCACTGCAGGCGATTTGCCGCCAAGCTCCAGAGTGCAGCGCGCGATCCTGCCGCCGCACAACGCGCCGATTCTTTGACCTGCGGCGGTAGAGCCGGTGAAGGTGATCTTGTCGACATCGGGATGCGTCACCAACAGCTCTGACACGTCCCGGTCGGCCGTGATGACATTGATGACGCCCGGCGGAAGCCCGATCGCCTCGGCCATTTCTGCCAGAAGATAGCCATCACCTGGCGCTTCCGGGGAAGATTTCACGATGATGGTGCAGCCTGCCAGCAGGGCAGGGGCACATTTTGCGGCAATGGCGAGGAACGGCCCGTTCCATGGGACGATCGCGGCGACAACTCCGACCGGCTCATGCACGAGAAGCCCGATTTTGCCGCCGCGTCCCGGCTCACGCCTCTCCTCGAAGGGAAAGGTATCTGCGAGCGCTGCTGTGCGTGCAAATTCATCCCGGCCCGACGCGAAAGTTGCCATTCCAGCACTTAGCAGGGCACCGACCTGTCCGGTCCACAGGGTCGCCAGATCTGCATGGCGGCGGACAACTTCCTGGGAGAGTCGCTTCAGAAAATGCGCCCTTTCCTCAGCAGAAAGTCGTGGCCACGGACCATGGTCGAACGCGTGACGTGCAGCCGCCACGGCCCGCATCACATCTTCAGGCGCTGCCGCAGGAACACTGAACCAGACTTCCTCGGTAGACGGCATGATGACCGGAATTCGGGAGTCCGCCGAGGGGGCAATCCATTTGCCGCCGATGAAAAAAACATCCAGCTTTTCACTCGGCAATTGCGGCATGCCAGACACCACGCATCGTCTCCCAAGGTTTGACGGGTGCTTCCCCCGCCACCGGATCGCGATGGCAAAAATGAGAATACCGTTCGTGATGCAGAATATCGAGGCACATCGGCAAGCCGTCAACCCTGTAAATATTCTCAATGGAGAATTGTATTCTGAATTGTTGACAACTTGATTTTTGCATGGGAATGAGGGCCACAGCCAAACGAGGGCGGGCCGGATCGACGCGATCGATTGGTCGGCTTCCTTGAACAGAGCAGGAAAAGGTGAGGAAAATTGACCAGTCCAGCTGAACAGATTCCACAGCACGTCACCGCCGAACAGGTCTATCCGTTCGACATCTATCACGATCCCAGGCTGATGGACGACCTGCACCTGGGCTATCGCGCGATGCAACTGGAAGCGCCCGAAATCTTCTTCACGCCGCACAATGGCGGCCACTGGATGGTCACGCGCTATGACCTGATCGAAAAGGTCATCCAGGACACGGTCAATTTCTCGAACAAAGAGATCGAGATTCCGAAGACCCAAAGTCCGTTTGTCGCAATCCCCATCAACCTCGATCCGCCCGAGCACACTCCCTATCGCAAGATGCTGATGCGCCACTTCACACCGCGCATGGTGCACGGACTGGAAGGGGCCATGCAGGACTGGGCAGAAAGACTGATCGACAAGGTCTATGCAGACGGTGGCTGCGACTTCGCCGAGGCGCTTGGCGCATATTATCCTGTCACCGTCTTCATGGAACTCGCCGGCCTTCCGCTTGATCGCTATGTCGAATTCCGTCAGGTGGTGACCGAATTCTTCAGCCATGTCCCCGCCGAGCGCCGGATCGAACTGTCTTCCCAGATATTCGGTGAGCTTGAAGCTGTGATGCGCGCCCGCATGGCTGAGCCGCGCGACGACCTGTTCTCGCGGCTTGTGGCCGAGGAGATCGATGGGCGGCCGCTGACGATGGACGAATTGCTGTCGATCGGCTTCCTGCTGTTTGTGGCAGGCTTGGACACGGTCGCCAATGCGATGACCTTTTCATTCAACTTTCTGGCGCGCAATCCGGATATTCAGGATCGGCTTCGCAATGATCCTGATGCGATCCCCGCCTATATCGATGAATCGATGCGCCGCTTTGCCGTGACCAATGGTGTCCGGCTGGTGCGGAACGATATTGAGTTTGCAGGGGCGCAGTTGCGGGCAGGCGATATGATTGTCGCGCCGATGACTCTGGCTGGCATGGATGATCGCCGCAACCAGGACCCCGAGACGTTCGATATTGATCGCAAGCGCCGCCAGCATGTGAGCTTCTCTACCGGTCCGCATCTGTGCCTCGGTCATCACATGGCCCGCGCCGAGATGCGCATATTCATCACAGAATTCCTGCGACGCATTCCCCGCTTCCGCATCGCTGACGGGTTCGTCCCGCAATGGCGTGCAGGCGTGGTCATGGCGCTCGAAAGCCTACCAATCGTTTGGGATGCGCCCGGTCGCTGACCCACCAACTGCATGAAGATCCGGACACGCGTGTGATCCGGGCAAATAGAGGGGATACAATCATGAACATGAAACGCGCGCTCCGGATATTGCTGCTCGCAAGCACAGCGGCGACCTCCATGCCGCTGTTGGCGCAGGAGGCGGATAACGCCCAGCCTGGGCTCGATGCTGAAGTCGCCCAGGACGAGATCATTGTGACCGCGCGGCGTCGCGAAGAAACCTCGATCGCTGCCCCTATCGCGCTCACCGCCCTTGGCGGTCAGGAGTTGCAGCGGCGCAACATCAACACCGTGGATATGCTGGCACGCGCCGTTCCCACGCTGATCACCAGCGAGGCGACATCATCGCCCCAGGGCGGCATCGTTGCAATCCGCGGTCTGTCGGGTGTCGATGCCAACCCGTTCGGCGATCAGGCGGTATCGTTCAACATCGATGGCGTGCCTGTAGCGCGCTCGTCGGTTCGGCGTCTGGGCCAGATGGACCTTGCGCAGATCGAAGTGCTGAAAGGTCCCCAGGCGCTGTTCTTCGGGAAGAACAGCCCCGGCGGCATTATTTCCATGCGTACAGCCGACCCCACTGCCAGTCTGAGCGCGGGGCTGAATGCAGGCTATGAGGTCAAGGCAGACGAAGTGCGGCTGGAGGGCTTCGTTGCTGGACCGATCAGCGACACGCTGGGCTTCCGCGTGGCAGGCTATTATTCCAAGATGAAAGGCTTTGTGCGGAACGTCGCGCCCAGCGGCGGTGCGAACGTGTTGGTGCCGTTCGATCGCAGGGTCCCCAATGGCGATGAATATGCAATCCGCGGGACGCTCAAATGGGAGCCGTCGGACAGATTCGATGCGCGTCTGAAGATTTCATACAACGACAGCAACGGTTCGGGTTCGACTGATAATCTCCAGTTCCTCAACTGTCCGCTCGGTCGTCCCCAGGGCACACCGGCGGGATTTGCGACCCCGGAAGACTGCAGGGCCGATGGCCGCGTCACTTCGACCGATAACATTGGTCCAAATTTTGCCATTGCCGATCCGCGCTTCGGGACCGAGACCTTTCTGAAGTCCGACCAGGTTCTTGGTGGTCTCGAAATGAACTATCAACTGAACGACGTGCTGAAGCTGTCGTCGATCACCGGATACTACAAGGCGCGTAACTCCTATGTCGGCAACTTCATTGCCAACTTCCAGGAAAACGGCATCCCGCAGACTTTCCTTCCCGCCTTTGCTGGCCTGTCGATCCGTGAAATTACGCAGGAACTGCGTTTGACCAGCGACTTCGATGGCCCGGTCAACTTCATGTTCGGCGGCCTCTATCAGGACAGCCACGCCACCAATCAGGCGGTCGTATATCGCAACGCCAATGCACCGGTCTTCAGTGCCAACTATGATTATACCCAGGAAGGCGAGGCCTATTCGATCTTCGGCCAGGTCATGATCGAGTTGCTGCCGAAGCTCGAACTGTCCGGCGGCGCACGCTATTCCAACGAAAGCAAGGAACTGACCGTGTTCCGTGCCGCCATCGCTGCCAACCGCAACACGCTGGTCGATGTGGATGCACCGCGCAGGGCCAGGTTCAACAACCTGTCGCCTGAAGCCACGCTCACCTTCAGGCCGAATGACAATCTGACGATCTACGGCTCGTACAAGGAAGGCTTCCTGTCGGGCGGTTTCAATGCCACCCAGCCAACGCTCAATCCGGTTCTCAATGCGAATGGCCGATACACTTCGTTGGTCGATCTGCGCTACGATCAGCAGCTGATCACCGGGTTTGAAGGCGGAATCAAGTCTGCCTTCCTCAATGGTGATCTGCGGACCAACCTGGCGCTTTACAGTTATGAGACGACGGGACTGCAGGTTGCCGTGCTGGTGGGGCTCAATCAGGAACTGCGCAATGCCGGCGCGGTGCGCACCAAGGGTGTCGAATTCGACTTCACCTATCGTACCCCGCTCGATGGTCTGTCGCTGCGCGGTGCCGTAGCTTATCAGGACGGCAAGTATACCGACTATCAGGCGACATGTTATCGCGGGCTTCCGGCACCTGCCTGCCGCGTACAGGTCAACCGCTTCACCGGCCAGGCAGGCCTTCTGCATGACCTCAGTGGAACGCAGCTGGTGCGTTCGCCGGATTGGAGCGGAAACCTGGGCTTTGACTATATCTCGCCCGAGTTCGCTGGTCTGAAAGTGGGACTTCAGGGCGCTTTCACGTTCAGCGACAGCTTCTTCACCGATGTGGTGTCTGCACCGGGCGGCCGACAGAAATCCTATCAACTGTTCGATGCCGGCATCCGCCTGATGGATGCCGATGAACGGTGGGAGATCGGCTTGATGGGGCGCAACCTTGGCAATACCTATTATTTCACCCGCTCCGCAGATAACCCTCTGTCCGGAGGAGCACCGGGCGGGGCCTCGACCCTGCTCGGCGACACTGTGGGCGTTCCCAACCGGGGCCGCGAAATCTGGATCAATGCCATCGTTCGCTTTGGCAACTGAAGCGGCACCACGCGATAATGGCCGGTGCGACGGGTATCCGCAGCAATGTCGTGATCTCCCGGCTGCGGATCCGCCTTGCACCGGTCTGATTGGGTAATCGATATGTATGACTATGTGATCGTCGGAGGTGGCGCGGCAGGGTGCGTGCTAGCCAACCGCCTTTCCGAGGATCGCAATGTTCAGGTCATGCTGATCGAAGCGGGACCGCGCGACGACCACCCGTTCATCCATATGCCGCGCGGTGTCGGCAAGATTCTGTCCAACCCGGATTATGTCTGGCCGTACCAGGCGCAAAGTGCGTACGGGCAGAATGCGCCACCGGCCTATTGGCTGCGCGGGAAAGGGCTGGGTGGGTCGTCATCGGTCAACGGCATGATGTACGTTCGGCCGCAACCGGCGGACTTCGGCGACATCGCCGCGGCGACCAGCCCGGACTGGGCCTGGTCGGAAATGGCACGCATTTTCGATACGGCCGAGGGCGACCTGTCGGCCGCCGGTCGCTTGCGTGTTTCCACACCTGCCCGGCATCCGCTGATGGACCGGCTTATCGCGGCTGGCGAGCAGCTCGGGCTGGATACGCCCTCCAACGTCAATCAGCCCGATGACCGGCCAAAGATCGGCTACTGCCCGTCCACCATATTCGCAGGTCGCCGTCAAAGCGCCGCTGTCGCCTTTCTGGAGCCGGCCATGGCCCGGCCCAATCTGACGGTCGTCACAGGCGCGGTAGCAGACAGGATACTCTGGGGGGGGAACCGCGCTGTCGGGGTTGCCTGCCGGGTCAACGGCGCTGTCAGGGATTTCTCCGCCAGGCGCGTCATCCTGGCCAGCGGCACGATTGCATCACCTGCCATCCTGCAACGCTCCGGGGTGGGGGATGCAGGGCTGTTGCGCCGTCTTGGCATTCCGGTCGTTGCCGATCGCCGGGAGGTCGGCGCAAATCTGCGCGAGCATTGTGCCCTGGCAATGCAATGGCATCTTCGCCACCCCATGTCCCTCAACCCACAGTTTTCAGGCTGGCGGCTGGTGGCAAATGTGCTGCGCTATTATGGTTTCCGCACCGGGCCGATGGCCAGTGCAGCGTATGACGTGCTGGGCCATTTCTGTTCACGGCCAAGTCTGGCCCGCCCTGACGCGCAGCTGATCGCAGCGCCGTTCAGCATCGATAAGACAAAGTCGAAGCTGGCAATGGAAACGGCACCGGGGATGCAGCTAGCCATCTATCCCCTTCGTCCGCGTTCGGCCGGTTCTGTTGCTATTCAGAGCGTCGATCCCGACGCGTTGCCGCAGAGCACGCTCGACTTTTTTGCCGATGAGGAAGATCGCCGCGTGATGGTGGATTCGGTTCGCTTCGTGCGCGCACTCGTCGCGCAGTCGCCTGTCGCCGACATGATAGACCACGAAACTAGGCCCGGTCCGGTGGCCGATACCGACGATGCGATCCTGGATGCTTATCGCGAGATGGGTACGACAGCCTACCATGCCTTCGGTACCTGCCGGATGGGCAAGGACGAAGCTTCTGTAGTCGATCCGATGACACGGGTGCGCGGTACACAGGGGCTGCATGTCGCTGATTTGTCGATCGCGCCGGTTATGCCTGCAGGCAACACATTTGCGCCGGTGATGGCGATGGCGTGGCGAGCCGCCGAACTGATCCGACAGCTGGATGAGGCAGGGGAGCACGACCATGCGTAATGATCTGCCGCTATCGGGCGTCCGGGTGATTGACCTCACCACGGTCGTGGCAGGGCCCTCTGCCAGCCAGACGCTTGCTGATTATGGCGCAGATGTAATCAAGGTCGAGGCTCCTGGCGGCGATACCACACGGCACACAGGGCCGATGCTGGAACCAGGCATGGCGTCACTGTTTCTCGGCTCGAACCGCAACAAGAGATCGATCGTGCTCGATCTCAAGCGTTCGGAATGTCGCGAAGCGTTGTTCGCGCTGACCGACAAGGCCGATATATTCCTGCACAATGTTCGCCCGCAGAAGCTGTCTTCGCTGGGGCTGTCGGCAGCAGATCTTTGCGCGCGCAACACCCGGCTCATTTATGTTGGCCTACATGGATTTGGTGAAGACGGGCCGTATGGGGGCCGCGCTGCCTATGACGACATTATTCAGGCGTTGTCAGGCGTCGCCGATCTCAACTACCGTCATATGGGCGAGATGCGCTATATTCCCACCATTGTGGCCGACAAGGTTGCCGGCCAGATGACCGTCCACGCCGCCATCGCCGCGCTCTACCAGCGGGAGCGGACGGGATTGGGACAGATCATCGAGGTCCCGATGTTCGAGACGATGGTGCAGTTCCTGCTCACGGAACATTTCAACGCGCGGCATCTGGTGGAAGAGGGTGGGAAGACTCCCGCGGGGTCTGATGAGCTCGGCTACAAGCGAACCATGGCAAAATGGCGCAGGCCATTTCGCACCAGCGATGGCTACATCTGTTGGATGCCATATAGCGACCGCGACTGGCGCGCTTTCTTTTGCGAGGTGGGCCAGGAGGTTCTGGCAGAAGATCCCCGCTTCCACGGCATAGCGGCGCGGACGCAGAACATAGAGGCGCTCTACGCTCTGCTGGAAGGCTTCCTCTGCGTGCACCCGACCGCCCACTGGCTGTCGACTGGCAACCGGCTTGGTATTGCTTGTGCGCCGGTGCAGCGGCTGGAGGAACTCGAGAGCGACCCGCATCTCGCAGCGGTGGGCATGTTTCATACACTGCCGGCAGGCGACTGGAAAATGCGGGCGGTGCGTAACCCCGTACGCATGGCCGCCGGTACCGCTAAGCCGCAATGTCCACCGCGGCTGGGCGAACATGGTGAGGAAATCCTTCGTGAAGCTGGCTTTGCCGATGCCATCATCGCCCGCATCCTGGGCTCGGCATAAGCATGCGAGACGCATACATTAGCGGCGTCGGATGCACACGTTTCGGCCGACACGAGGGAGCTGGGCCGGTCGAACTGATGGCTGCTGCGACCGAGGAGGCGCTTGCCGATGCCGGGATTCACCGGCTGGCGGTGGATGGACTTATCTGCGGCTATGCGACCACCCTTCCGCATCTGATGCTCTCTGACGTGCTGGCGGAGAAGCTGGCCCTGAAGCCACATTATGCGCATGGCGTGCAACTTGGCGGCGCTACGGGCGGGGCCATGTTGATGCTGGCGGCAGACCTGGTGCGCGCCGGGCGGTGCGAGCGGGTGTTGGTGCTCGGTGGAGAAAATCGCCTGACCGGGCAGAGCCGAGACCAATCGATCCAGACTTTGTCGCAGATCGGTGACCCTGAGTTCGAAGTTCCATGCGGCGTTGCTGTGCCGTCCTATTATGCCTTGCTCGGCTCGCACTATCTTTCCAGGACCGGCGCGACCGAGGCCGATCTGGCTGAATTTGCCGTGCTGATGCGCAACCACGCAGGACTTCATCCGCTGGCACATCTGCGCAATCCTCTCACCGTGGACGATGTGTTGCAGTCCAAGCCAATATCTCTTCCGCTGAAGCTGCTGGATTGCTGCCCAATTTCCGATGGCGCGGCTGCGTTGCTGATCGAAGCCGATCCCGCCGGTATGCGCGTACGCGTCCGTGGGGCGGGTCAGGCACACCAGCACCAGCATCTCACTGCCATGTCATCTCTGTTGAATACTGGCGCGGGCGCGTCCGTCGCACGCGCCCTGGAAGAGGCAGCCATGGCGCTGGAGGACATCGACTATCTATCGATCTACGATTCCTTCACGATAACATTGGCAATGCTTCTGGAGGAGATTGGCATCGCTCCTGCCGGCAAAAGTGCTTCGCTGGCGCGCGACGGCATGTTTGGGCCAAGCGGCCCGCAACCCCTCAACCTGCATGGCGGCCTGCTCTCATTCGGGCATTCAGGCGTTGCAGCGGGCCTGGCGCATGCAGTCGAGGCGGTACAGCAGCTAAGGGGTGCCGCGCACGACAGACAAGCGATGAATAGTCCATTGACCGCCCTGGTGCACTCAGAAGGTGGTGTGCTTTCCGCCCATGTTTCCCTTGTTCTGGAGAGGACGAGATGAGCGCTTTTCAGAAGGCCCTCGAACTCGGCAGGATAGACTTGCCATGCTGCAATGGCTGCGGTCGGTTTCACGCACCCGCGCGCCTGGCATGTCCTCATTGTGGTGCAACTGCCCTCCAAAATCGGGAACTTCGAACGACCGGGACAGTGCTGGCGACTACCCGCGTCTACCGTGCTCCGGATGAATATCACCGTTCTCTCGTGCCCTATACCCTGGTGTTGGTCGCAATGGATGATGATGTGATCTTGATGGGGCACACACCGGAAGATGCTGCGATTGGTGATCGGCTAGCCGCTGCGCCATCCGGATCGCAGGGTGCCTGGCATGTGCAGTTCCGGAGTTTGAACGATGATTGATCGCGATGCTCTGCTTGCCTGGACCTTTCCGGACATCGAGCAGATCTATTCCGAAGACGACACCATCCGCTATGCTCTGGCTGTCGGTATGGGCGCTGACCCAGTCGATGAGCGTGAGCTGCGGTTCGTATCGGAGATCGGCGGCCCACCCCTAGTGTTGCCGACCATGGCTGTCATTCTGGGCTATCCAGGATCATGGATGGCCGATCCGGCAACCGGTATCGATTTTGCGCAAATCGTTCACGGCGAAGAAGAAATTGTCATCCATCGGCCGCTAGCGCCAATGGGCTGTATTGTCGCCCGGCACCGGGTCGTGGACGTGATCGATAAAGGTGAAAACCGCGGCGCGATTATCACATACGACAAGGAATTGTTCGACAAGAACGGCGGTGATCTTCTTGCTACAGTCCGCCACACAACCTTTGCGCGCGGTGACGGAGGCTTCTCGGGCAAGGTCTCGCAATCATTGAAAATGGATCCGCAGGTAGCCGAGGGAACGGCTGAACGTTCGGCAATACGCCGGCGCACACTCCCGACGATACCGCAGCAGGCTCTCCTCTACCGCCTTTGCGCAGATCGTAATCCGTTGCACGCATCTCCTAAAGCTGCGCGCTCGGCTGGCTTCGACCGACCCATCCTGCACGGGCTTTGCACGTTTGGAATCGCGAGCCGCGCCATTCTGGCGGACTGGTGCGATTACGATCCAAATCGCCTGGGCTCGCTCAGCGCCCGGTTCTCGGCACCTTTGCTACCTGGAGAAAGCTTGCAATTCACGAGCTGGGCAAGCGGACGGAATATTGAATTTGAAGCCATTGAGCAAGTTTCAGGAAGAAGAGTTCTCACGCTGGGGCGAGCCCAGGTTAAGGGACATTTTTAATTAAACCCGCATTCAATAAAATAGGTCTCGGTCACAGCGGATAAATAAATGATGGTCGGTATTTGTTCGTCGAAGCGGGTGATATTTTGGTAAAGTTATATGAGTGATCAAAATCTGTTTAAATTTAACCTCAGCGGGCGTGTTGCTTTGGTCACAGGGTCGTCTTCGGGTCTCGGAGCCGGCTTCGCTA
>Ga0181595_10000235_pt1 | contig 59860 bp, 32 predicted proteins | sample 041ome_7_FD_145604 | JGI IMG/M metagenome (GOLD analysis project Ga0181595, IMG submission 145604) | Coastal salt marsh microbial communities from the Groves Creek Marsh, Skidaway Island, Georgia - 041401AS metaG (spades assembly) | ecosystem: Environmental > Aquatic > Marine > Intertidal zone... | reverse complement strand
CCTCCTCCTCCGCCGAGAGAGAGAGAGAGAGTTCTCTCCTCTCCGCGTATTTTTTTTTTCTCTGCATCTCTTTTCTCGTTGGTTCGCGCTCTTTTTTTCGGCTATTCAGTGGTTCGTCGTTCTGCATCGTCAGGAGGATGCGCCTTCAAAAGAATCATCATCTTCGCTTTCCTTTTTGTTCGTTCGTCGTCAAAATCGCCGACGATGATGCGAGCCGGCCGCGAAAAATAAATCGCGCGAGAGCGAGCGCGGGGCGCAAAGAGAGAGAGAGAGAGAGAGAGAGAAATAAAGTTTGAAAACGAAAAGACGTTTTTCGACGTTTTTTCCCACAAGAAAAAAAAAGCGCAATGGCGGCTCACTCCATTTCTCACCCCCCACGCGCGACGATATAAACGCGCAGAAAGAGAGAGAGAGAAAAAAAGCATCATGAAGAGAAAAGTAAAAGTCGCCGCGAAGAGGAAAAGAACGGGAGACGACGACGACGAGGAGGAGGAGGCGTCTTCGTCGTCGAGCGGTGGTGAGTCGTCTTCGGAGAAGGAGAAGGAGGAGGACGAAGAGGAGCCAAATCCTCTCTCGGGAAAAGAAGAAGAGGACCACGTTGAGTTTGGATTCGAACGCGCGTCGAAACTGACCGGCCGGAGATTGAAACGAGAGAAATTGCAGAAGAAAAAGATGAAATCTGGGGGTTTTGAGAGCATGGAGTTGCCGCCGGACATTTTTCGCGCGATTAAACGGAAAGGCTTTCGGTTGCCCACACCTATTCAACGGAAAGCGATTCCGGTTATAAGCACCGGCGTGGACGTGGTGGCGATGGCGAGAACCGGGAGCGGGAAGACGGCGGCGTTTGTGGTGCCGGTGTTGGCGGCGTTGCAGAAACACTCGCTGAGGAACGGCGCGAGAGCGTTGATTTTAGCGCCGACGAGAGAGTTGGCGTTACAGACTTTCGCCGTGACGAGAGATATGGCAAAGTTTACCGATTTACGTTTATGCGCGCTCGTAGGGGGCGATAGCATGGAGATGCAGTTTGAAGATTTAGCGAATAATCCGGACGTGATTGTCGCTACGCCGGGGAGAGTGTTGCATCACACGAACGAGATTGAAAGTTTTAGCTTGAGGTTGGTGGAAAAAGTTGTTTTAGATGAAGCCGATCGGTTATTAGAGATGGGTTTCCAGGACCAACTTACCGAGATTATGAAAAAAGTGAGTCAATCGAGACAGACGTTGCTGTTTTCTGCGACGCTGCCGAGCGCGTTGGCAGAGTTTGTCAAAGTCGGATTGAGAGAACCGCAAGTGATTCGCCTCGATGCGGAGATGAAAATATCTGAAGATTTACGATTGACGTTCGCACTCGTGCGCAAAGAAGAGAAATTGGCAGCCTTGTTGAGAATCTTACAAACGGTTGTTGAGAACGAGAAATCGCAAACCGTGGTTTTTGCGAGCACTCGACACCACGTGGAACACTTGGAGATGCTGTTGAAGAAAGAAGGCCACGCGTGCGTGTCCATATTCGGGGCGATGGATTTCGCGGCGAGAAAAATTGCTCTCGCGACGTTCAAATCGGGCAAGGCGAACGTGCTCGTCGTCACCGACGTCGCGGCGAGAGGTATCGACGTGCCTTTGTTAGATAACGTGATTAATTACGACTTTCCAGCGAACGCGAAACTGTTCGTACACAGAGTCGGTCGCGTTGCCAGAGCCGGGAGGAAAGGTATTGCGCATTCTATATTAGTAAAAGAAGAGCTCGGATACGTCGTCGATTTACACTTGTTCTTGGGTAGAAAAATCAAACCGGCGGATATTGTGCCTCCAGAAAACGAAGAAGAAGCAGAAAAGCGGGCGAGAGAAGGTGATGCAAACGAAGAATCCGTCGTGGGTACGTTTCCAATCGGCTCGTTAGATTTACTCGCTGATCGCGTTCGAGAATTGCACGAGACCTACATCGAGTTGGAAGCGTTGCAGAAAACCACCGTGAACGCATACAAGGCTTACCAAAAGACGAGAATTCCAGCGAGCTCGGAATCTGTCGCCCGCGCGAAACCGCTCATTGACTGCGGCCCACACCCTTTATTCTGCGCCGCCATCTTTCGAAAAGCATCGAGCGCTGGGGGGACGACGAACACGACCACGTACAAAAACGCCAAAGAGTTGGCCGAACTCATGCGCGGGATGAAAAACTACCGTCCGCAAGCGACCGTCTTAGAAGCCGAGTTTGCCTCGGCTGGGAAAATAGGTAAAAACTGGAAGAGTTCAGTATCGGTCAATGCGATGAGCGAAAAGCGAAAGGCGCACGCAAAATTTATCGAGATGCGAAATAACGGGGAGGAGAAGGTGAAGAAATTGAGACCGTTAGGGGATGACGAGAACCCGATCGTCGCCGGAAATAATACTCTCTCAGATGATGACGACGACGACGATGACAACAGCGATAATTTTGATAGCGACGACGATGACGATGACGACAACGAAGCAGATGACGACGACGGTGAACGAATAAACGGCGTTGACATTGGAGGAGGAGGAGGAAAAGGAGGGAAGAAGAAGCTGAAAACGTTAGTCTCTCAAGACGCCTTCTCGCGAGGTAAATTTCGCGACGACGAGTTCTTCATGGACGTCGTTCCCCGCAAAATCAATCATAAAGAGCTTGGATTGAGCACAAAAGAAGGGTGCACGATGGACGATTTAGATGAAATGACCATGGATATTGTCGCTGAAGATGGCGCGTCCATGCGCAAACAAAAGAAACTCGTCAACATTTGGGACAAGAGGAAGAAGAATTACGTCCAAGTCGACGCGAATGAAATCGGAAAGAACGGAAAGAGGATTAAAAACGAAAGCGGAAAAGTTGTTTCCAAAGATACGCTTGGGAAAACGTACAAGAAGTGGCAATCAAAAACGAACAGGTACGTTTCGCAAGTCGGCGAGGTTGAAGACGAGAAAACTCGCGCCAGATACGAAAAGAAGAAGAGAGTCGGCGCGTCCGAAGGTGGTGGCATGAGCCGGTTCAAGCGACACTTCCACACGAAAGGCATCGATGGTGGTGGCGGCAGAGGCGGTGGTTCGGGGAACAGCAGCGCGCCGAACGAGCTCCGAAATGCGGACCAAATACGAAAAGGCAGAAAAGAAGACATGCGAAAGAAAAAGAGCGGTCGAGGAGGAGGAAGAGGAGGAGGGAAATCTGGAGGAAGAGGTGGACGCGGCAAAGGACGTAAATAATAGGATAGCAGTAGATTCAGTAGCAAACCGCGTTTTTAGTTACAAGAATAATTGTGTAGTACCAGTATGTATTAGTAGTCTATATTTTACGCAGTTACCGCGCGTTCTTAATTTTACTGATCCCTAGAATCGAACGACGCGAAGCCGCACAACTTGAAGACGTGGTAGTACGACTTCTTTTCAATTTTCGAACACCAATTCCAAGCGGACGTCAATCGACCGTCGATGCACGAGCCGGCATCAAAGAAGTTATCCGCGCCAGAACCATCGAACGCGTGGCGGAAGAAATCCGTCAAAATGAGTTTGCGACAGCATTCCACGCTATCGAAAGCGTTCTCGATGTATTGGCGCAACTCGCGATTTTTGCTCGCCAGTTTCGGCAACTCTTTAACGACGAGGACAACCGGCGCTAAAATTCTCGCCACCTGCGTGTACTTGTCGATAAACATCAGCGCGTTTGGTACGTTGTGATCGCCTAAGTGAATGACTGAAGATCCGACCCAGTGTCCTAATTTCGATTGGCATCTGTGTAAAATCTCGTGCATGCACTTCAGCGTATTCGGGGATTGTTGGACGCGATTGAGACCTTGACCGGTGTTTTGCAACGTGTATCGGCCGTTGTCTCGCAACAAATCTTGTTCTGCCAAGTACCAAAGTTTGAACATGTCGTTCGCGACTTCTCTCCACAGCATGAGCGATTGCGAAACGTACGCATACTGTCTGGCGTGATTGTGCGATAAGCGAGCGCCCTCCATTCCGGTGGAAATACCCAACGAGAACCCTTCCTCGGGTGTTTTCGGATCGAACATGTCCGTAAGAAATTTCAACATTTCATCCACCGGGTCGCGATTGTATCGCAAATACGCGTTGTTATCCGCGATGGAGTACAAAACGTGCAAAATATCTTCCGAACTTAAATCTTTTGCCGCGTATTTTCTGCTCAACGTTTCCCTCGCGCGTTCTTTTTGCTTGATTTCTCTTTGCACCTCGTGTCTCGGCTTCCCTTCGTGCATGATTTCCGCCGTCGCGGTGGACATTAAAGGATCGTTGAGCATATCCAATCCGTTCTGAGTTTCAGAGAGCAACGCGTACGCCGTTCGCAACGGTCTCACTAACTTGAACGTCAACATCTCCCTCACGTCTGGTGATTGCGAGTCTTGCAACAAATACACCATCTTCCCGTACTCCGATCGCATCTTCTCCGGGTTCATGATTTTGTGCCTCCTTCCGATTTCGAAAATCATCCCGAAAAACATCGCGTTGTCTTTAAATTCGCGGTCTTGAATGAGCTTTTGCCCGGCTCTGTAATCCGAGGCCACGACTAATCCACTCATAATTGCGCAAATCTCTTTAATCATCCTCGCGACGCGTTGCGTCTTCGATTTGTACGAGTGCACGTCGACGACGTCGGTGTACTCGCTCACGTGTAACGCCGCTTCTAACAAACGCAAATATTTCCGTTCATCGTGGTCTAATCGCAGCGGAATATATTTCGCGCGCTCTAAGAACGATTCTCTCGCGTTTGCTGCCATGTTGCTTCTCTTCTTTGCCTCTTCCAACTTTTTCATCTCAACCTCGATCGCGTTGTTTGGACTTCTCTCCATCAAAAAACCCTTCTTAAGTCCGCCGGTATTTCTATTCTCTCTATCTTCGTCGCTATTATTTTCCATCGCGTCTGCCATCACCTGGTCCGTAACTTTATCGAACTCGTCTTCCTCGTCATCTTTTCCATCTTCTCCGTCTCCTCCGCTTCTTTGGTCGTCCTCCGCCAACACGTGCGTCGCGTCTACGCCAACCTCCCGGATGGCCCTCTTCGCCTCCTCCGTCGCGTTCGCCGCGAACGCTTTCGCCTCTTCCAGCGTCTGCTTCAACATTTCAATCAATTCATCTTTACTGCTCTCCGCGTCGCCCTTCAAAATTTTCTCCTCGATGTCCTTCAAATCTTTCGCCACGCTTCGCGAAAACTCCGCCGACTGTTGCCTCGCCACCAACAACCGTTGCTTCGATTCGCGCATTTCCGAAACGCGCAAATGTTCCGATTGATCCAATTTCTCTCGCAAATTCGCCGCGTCGTTCGTCCCGTCGTCGTCTCCGTTTTCCATCTCCTCTTCGTCCGCGTCTAACAACGCGTCCAGCTTATCTTTCCGCCTCTTATTCTTTGACTTTTTCTTCTTCTTCTTTGAGATCTTTTTCCGCTCTTTTTCCTCCTCCTCGTCGTCTTCACTCGTCGCCGTTTCGTCTCCCCCGCTGCCGCTTGTGCTGCTACTACCAGAAGAAGAAGAACTTCCCCCTCCTCTAAACGCGTTCGATCTCGACTTTTCGCGTCCATCGCGCAGAGACGGCAGCGACGAGCGCTCTTTGTACGACGCGTCTCGCTTCTTCGAGCCGCCAAAGTACCCGAACACGGCGTCCATGTTTTATTATTTTTTTTTGTGTTGTTTTGTCTGTTTGTGGGTCAGCGCAGAACTTCTTTTTCTAATAATTTAGGGTTTAGGGTTTAGAAAAAAATGAGAATTAAGGAAAAATTCAAAAAAAGTGCAAACACATTGTATCTCGAGAAATCTCTGAGATATCTTGTATCTCGCGGGTACCAGAGTTACGAATGTTACAACTATCTCATCAGAAATGGTTATGAAGAGCACGTTGATTATGATGATCGCAACCGGGCCTTTGGATTTCGATGGTGAGTTGAGGAGAAAATTTTTTTGTTTACGTATGTGTTTAATCCCACTTTTTGTAATGGCGACTAAGTATACGACCACATTAAAACACGCGTTCGCGCGCGTACATAATATTTTTCTGATTTTTGTGTTTGTTGGGGCCATCTCCCCTCTCTTCGCTTTGTTTGAGTGAGTGTTTTAGGGACGTACGTAGTCGTGAGCGTCTTCGCCTTCACATCATTTTCCCTTTTCTCTCGTCTCTCTCTTTTTTATTAATTCACATTTTTTTTCCTCACACAACACACTCTCTCTTCCAAAGGGGAAGAAGAAGGAGAACGAGAAGTTGAAAAAGCGCGAACGACGACGACGACGACGACGACGTTCTTAACGAGAGGCGCGACGTGGTCCTCCTTTTCCTCGCTGCCGCTGCTCTTCGCGACGTCGTCGTCGTCGTCGTCTTCGAGGACGAGGCGAGGGAAATTTTTAACGAACTCGATGATGTCGACGAGTCGTGATGGAAGAAATAACGCGGCAAAAGAGGTGAAGTTTTGCGACGTTGGCGCGAATTTAGTCTCCTCGTCGGAAGTGCCAGACACCGTTTTCGATGGTTTTTACTTCGGTTCGGAGAAACCGTACCATCCGAGCGATATCGAGGATGTTTTGAGGCGAGCGAGACGCGTTGGCGTTCGCGAGATTCTCGTGACGGCGGGGACGGCGGAGGAGGCGAAAAAGGCGGCGACGCGGTGTCGGATTTGGAACGAAAAGAGTAGCAGTAGCGATGATGGCGGTGGTGGTGGTGGTGGTGGAAGTAACAACGATGATGATGAACATTTGATGCCGTTTCCTAAAATGTATAGCACGGTTGGCGTGCATCCGACCAGATGCGACGAGTTCGAGAAGAGCGAACGACTCTCGCCGCCCGAACGATATTTAGAAGAGTTGAAAACGGTCATTCGAGAAAACGCAGACGTCGTGGCGGCTATCGGGGAGTGCGGATTAGACTACGATCGCTTACACTTTTGCGAAAAAGAGACGCAGAAGAAGTATTTTCAGCTCCAATTCGAGTTGGCGAAAGAATTCGATTTGCCTTTGTTTTTGCACTCGAGAAACTCGAGGGAAGATTTTTACGAGATTTTAAAGAGAAACGTACATCACTTGAAAAGAGGAGCGGTCGTGCACTCGTTCACGGGTTCCAAGGAAGAATTCGAAGAGTTGTTAGCGTTAGACGATAGAATATACATCGGCGTCAACGGGTGTTCGCTGAAAACGGAAGAGAACGTAGACGTGGTCAAGGCCATCCCTCTCGATCGCATGCTCCTGGAAACCGACGCGCCGTGGTGCAACGTCAAAAACACGCACTTCGGGAACAAATATCTCCTCCCACCATCGTCGGGAAAAGAAGAAGCAAAGGTGGGAGAGAACACCAAAAACCGAATCCAAGCGTTATTTGGCCCGCCGGTTAAACCTAAAAAATGGCAAAAAGGCGCGATGATTAAAGACCGCTGCGAACCGTGTCAAATCGCCTCGGTGTGCGAAATCGTCGCCGGGTGTAAAGACGCCGCGTACGAGCGCGTCGCGGAAACGTGCTACCAAAACTCCCGAAACCTCTTCTTTCCTTCTTCGTTCCGATAAAACGACACAATAAAAAACAACGCGTTCGACGAGAGATGAAGAGAGAAAGAGATGATTTTATGCTCTTCTGTTTTCTGCCAACCGGCTGCTGGAGGTCGTCGCAAAAAGAGAGAGAGTGACTCGAGACCAAAACAGGAAAGAGCAACACCCAATGAATGCGCGATCGATGAAAAAAAAAAGCACACATTAAATTTCACGAGCGTGCGTCGTGAGAGAGAGACAGAGAGAGAAAAAGACAGGCTTCTTTTTTTCACCACTTTTGATTGGTCTCTGTAACAGAGCGATGGATTGAGATCTCTCACAAAAATTTTTTGGCTCTGCACAGAAGAGGTGAGTTTTGGACCAAAAAAATCACACACGCGTACGAAAAAAAACGAGTGACTCCGGTGCTTCGAAGAGAAAAAAAGATTACATTTTCAAATTTAACACCGGCGATACTCTATTACGTCACACACAGACACACACGTCTCTCTTTTTGAACGACGATTTCTCTCGAAAGCATAGAGAGAGAACCCCTTTTACGTCACGACAAGAAGAATAATAATAATGGCCGTTTCGATGATCAGATGCGCGAGTACCGCGCCGAAAGTTGTTTCCTCCTCCAAGAAATCGACGACGGTTCGATCTCACTCCGGGAAGGCATCCTCGTCTTCTTCTTCTGCTTCTGCTTCGAGTAGCGGGGCGGCGTTCTTGGCGTCCGCGGTGTTGGTCGCCGGAGCTCCGTCGTCCGCGCGCGCGTCCGAGTTGACGGAAAAGCTCGCCGGTTTCCTCGACGCCGTTGACGCGGCGTCCGAAACCGTCGCCTCTGGCGTGAGCCAAACCGTGGAAGTCGCGAAGCAAGTGAAGGAAGCGTACGACGAAGCGGTACCGGTGGTGACGCCGTACGCGGAACGCGCGTTGCAAGCGGCGAAACCGTTGGGCGAAGCGGCTGGTGGGTTAGCGAACAAGTACGTCGCGCCGGTCGCGTCGGACGTGATTAGCAAAGCCTCCTCGGGCGCGAACGGCGTGGTTTCCCAAGCGACGGGCGCGTTGAAGCAACAAGGCGTGGACGTCGCGCCGGTCGTTTCCGTGGTCGAGTCGACCGGTAAGACCGCGGTGGATGCGGCGTTGCCGATTGGGAAGCAAGTTTTGGATTACGTTTCCACGGCCTCTGCCGGTGAGCTCGGTTTGTTGGCGATTGGCACGTACGTCGCGTACTTGATCTTGCCGGGCGTCTTGGGTATCTTCGCCGGCGCGGCGAGAGGCTACGCCGGCGACGTCGGCGCGTTGGAAGCCTACGAAATGGTCTTGAACGGTAACACTAACATCATCGACTTGCGATCGGAGAACGACAAAGCGAAAGCTGGGCCAAACCCGCCGAAAGGGAGAGTGTTAGAGGTGGACGCTAAAGGCGAATCGGTCGAAGTGACCGCGTTGAAAGTGAGCGCCATGAACGGCGTCGGTAAGGGGAAGAAGTACATCGTCGTCGGCGGTAACAGCAAAGGGTTCGCCAAAGCGTTAAAGAACAAAGGGTTCAACAAGGTGTTCGTTTTGAAAGGCGGCTACGGGGCGTGGAGAAACGCCGGTTTGCCGTAAAAATCTCGTTGTTTTTTTTTCAAATCGTCTTTCGCGTCCGTCGCGAGCGCGACGACGAGAAGGAAGCGCGCCGACGCCGACGTCGCCTAAGAAGAGAGCGATTTCTGAACATAACGTTTCGCGTCTGCGTGCATTCATTTTTAAAGAAGACGTCGTAAATGTTTTTACATAAATAAGTGATACACACATATATATACATATAAATTGATTACGCGTACCGTAGCCTCGACTCGGTTCCTCTCTGCTCTCTCTCTCTCTCGTCAAAAGTAAAATCGCGTCTAAAACCCTAAACTCATTTCTAGGGTATATTATTACTTCGTAGAAAAGAAAGTCGATTGCGCGAGAGTTTTTGAGAGAGAAGCCCCTGGGGGGTCCCGGTTCCGTCTTCTTCTTCTTCTTCTTCAGCCGCGTGCTGGATTTTCCCGCCCAGAAGAGACGGTTGTTTATTCGTGGAAAAGAGAGAGAGAAAGAGAGAGAGAACGCGACGAGAAGAGTGCGTTTATTGAAGAGATTCCAAGAAAAAAGTGTTCGGGAAAATATCTTTTGCGCTTTTTCCATTTAATACTGTCAGAGGGTTTTCTCTTCGCGGCAGACGCAGATCGACGCCACATATAGAGAGACGGTGCATTTTCTTCTTCTCGTGTTGTTGAGATCTTTTCCTTGGCGAGATGAACAACGAAGCTTTTTTAGACCGGTTCGGGGAGATCATCGCAGACACGAGCGATGCGATCGACGCGACGATGGTTGTTGGTGCGAAGATGCGCTTTGGCCGCGACGAGAGAGGAGGACTTTTGAAAAGCGAAAAGGAGGAGAACAGCGACGAAAATTTTAAGGCGATCAAAGCTCGCGTGAAAGCACTCGCGAAGGAATACTTGTCGCTGCGAGCGGCAGCGGTGGAAGGAGGAGGAGGAGGAGCAACGGGAGGCGGGCAATCTCGCGACTCGCTTCGAGACGCGTTGCTTCGAGCGCAAAACGAGAAACTTCAGGCGCGAGCGGACGCGGCGGATCGAGAGATTGTAAAGTTGAAGAGGGAATTGAAAGAGGCCAAAGAGGATTGCGCGCTGCTGGTGAGAGCGGCGCAAATGGCCAGAGAGGAGTTTAAGAGGTTAGATAAGCTGGACGAGGAGGATGGGAACGACGAGGAAGACGGAGAGGAGGAAGACGACGACGTGGTTACGGTTAAATCTTTAGCGAGTAGCGGAGGCGCGACGTACGGTTCTGGAGTGCAGGTTTTGAACACGCAAGACGGCGGCGGCGGCGACGACGACGAAGACGAAGACGACGGCAGGGACGATGACGACGATCGAGGTCCGGTTGGTCGTAGCGCTCAGTCGTTACACGACATGTTAGATTTGGACGATCAGTACAACGCAGCTTTGGAAAAATTGCGAATGGCGAACATTTCTTCAACGACATCAGCCGCACCAGCATCTTACGATAATAAAAATAGCACTTATACTAGTCCCGCGGCGGCGATCGCGGGAAACAAATCGACGCGCGCAGATGAAGTTACCGAAACGGCCAAAGCGGCCGCTATGTTTGCAGCCACCGCGGCGTTATATTCGCATTCCGGTTTGAACGCCGCCTCGAATTCAGGAGGGAAGCCGACGAACAGGAGCAGCACTTCGGAAGAGTCATCTGGTACGACTTCGAAGAGCGGCGGTCAAGTATCAGCGGCAGCTTTGTGTGTCGACGATGAGAGTGAGCAAGGCCAGGTGTTTCGAACACCCGTGATGGTCGTTTCCGATCACCCGGACGCATTATCTTCTTCGGACGAAGAAAAGGATTTGGACAGGGAAGGATCTTTGGACGCCATTGCCATGCAAAACGCTCTCGATCGAGTGTTTTTGAGAGATGACGACGAAAATGAAGTCGACTCGCCGTCAGGTTTCGAAACAACGACGACGAAAAAGAAGAGCGGGAATAAAATGTCGTTTTTGAATGCGTTGCCTCCGTGAACGCGACGGAAAGGAAAACGACCGAGACGATTATGCCGATGATATACTCACACACCATCACGGTATCGGGTTATCACGGTAACGGGTTTATATTATTTATATTATGATCTTATATTCATTTTGTATTACACACGATGATATAACAACACCTCTACGTCGGGGTTATTGAATGAAATAAATTATACTATTACGTAGGCTTTACCTAAGTAGCTGACGTTTTCCTTCTTTCGCATCTCTCCCTCTCTCCTCGCTTTTTTTAAACCGCATTTATTGCATCATTATTTTATTCCTTTTTTACTACGATTACCCATTGTGCCGTTGTTATTAGTTCGCATCGCACCAATCGGCAGCGTTTTGGAACATCTTTAACCACGGCCCGACGTCTTGGACGTTTGCGTCTTTCGGAGACCAGGGCAACTGCCATCCCAGAAACGCGCGCTCGGGGTGCGGCATCATCGCCAAGTGTCGACCGTCTTTGGAGCACAAACCAGCAATACCCTCCGGGGACCCGTTCGGATTCAACGGATATTCCGTGGTTGGGTTTCCGGCACTATCGACGTATCGTACCGCGCACTGTCCGGACTTGGAGAGTTCCGAAATGACGCTCGAGTCTGGGAAGTGCGCTTTGCCTTCCCCGTGCGCGCACCAGACGCCCATTCGCGACCCACCCATATCTTTAAGCATGATGGATGGGGTGTTCGCATCAATACCGACCGTCACGAATCGGCTTTCAAATCTACCCGAGTCATTGTGAATGAATCTCGGTTGTTTCGCGTCGGGAGTTTCCGCAACCTTTCCGGTTTGCGATGGGATGAATCCTAATAAAGCCATCAGCTGGCATCCGTTGCACACGCCCAAGGAAAACGTGTCTTTTCGTTCGTAAAATTCTTTGAACTGGTTCTTTAAATTATCGTTAAATCGAATGCCACCGGCCCAGCCCTTGGCGGAATCCAACACGTCCGCGTAGGAGAAACCACCGACAAAAACGAGACCTCGGAAATCGCTCAAGTTGGTTTTACCGGTGAGCAAATCAGACATGGTCACGTCCCACGGGTCCATGCCGGCGGAGTAGATCGCGGCAGCCATTTCCCGATCGCCGTTGGAACCTTCTTCTCGGACGATCGCAACTTTTGCTTTATTCGTTCGGGAAAGTTTCGCTGGATCAGTTGGTTTCAAATCATACGTGAGCTTCCACGTCGGCGCTTTGCGATTGCGCAAGCCAGCCTTCTCCATCGCGACGGTTTTGTTTGAGGATTGCAATTTTTCGAGTTCAAACGAGGTGTGTTCCCACGCGTCTCGCAAGTTCGCCACGGTGTCTTCGATTACTTTCGCGCCGTTGTGTCTGATGGATACTTTCCCGTCGTTCGTGACAGAACCGATAGTTCTGGCCACGACGTTTTTCCCGGCGTACGCCTGCAAGACGTGTTGCTCGTTCTCCGGGGAGACTTCCAAAACGACGGATAACTCTTCCGCGAACAACGCCGCGTTGGCGTCTGGGCCAGGAAGCTCGACGTCCACGCCAGCTGTGGTGGATGGAAACGCCATTTCTAATACGGAAACGACTGATCCTCCGTCGGAAACGTCGTGACCGGCGGAAATTTTACCATCTTTGACGAGCTGTTGCGTCGTCTCCCATGCATTTTTGAAGGTCTCGATATCGTCCATGTCCGGAACGTCGTCACCGACTTGATCGTACGCTTGTGCCATGGCTGAAGCACCCAATCGTCTCTTCGAGCCATCTTTAGACCCGTATTCGACTAAAATCAATTTACCGGAACCTGGCAACTTGGCGTCTGCGGTGACGCATTTGGTAACGTCCGGAACGGTGACGTACGAAGACATGACCAAAGTTCCTGGCGTTTTAACAACCTCGCCGCCCGCTCTGGCCGCCATGGATAACGAATCCTTGCCACCATCAATAGCAACTCCTAGTTGAATCATCGTATCTCTCAACGCATCGCACGCGTCGTACATGTGCGCGCCTTCGCCGTCCAACTTCGCGGCGTACATCCAGTTTCCGGAATATTTGATATCTTTTAAACCGGTTGTGTTGGCAAACGCCAAGTTGGTTAAGGATTCTCCTAACGTGACTCTCGCCATCGCTCTCGGATCGATTAAACCTTTAATCGGCGCTTCGCCAATACTCGTCGCACCACCAGTCTTGCCAAAGTGCGTTTGCGAAATCACGGCGCAGTCGTTCACCGGAATTTGCAATTCGCCCGCGCATTGTTGTTGGACGATTAAGCCGGTGACCGATCGATCGACTTTGGTGGTTAAAAAGCGTTTAGAGCACACGGACGGTAACTTCAACACTCGACCGAGGACATCTTTCGGCGAATCCGTGATCGCCAACGGTTTCACGGACGGCGGCGCTCTCTTCAAATCGTATTTTTTCTTCGGCACGTCGCCCAAAACTTTTTCCAAATCCAAATCTTCCGGGAACTCACCAACTGTTCCAGGTTTAGCCAACGGGTCTTTCAACGTCACGCGACCGCTGCCGTTGATAGATCCGAGAACACTGAACGGACATCGCTCTCTCGCGCAAATCTTTTCGATGATTGGTAACGATTCCGGTTTGATGAGCATGGCTGAGTTTTCTTGGTACTCGGCGCCCCAGATTTCGAGGACGGACATGGTCTCGTCGCCAAGTTTCACCGCGCGAATATTGATCTCGCCACCTTTCGGGTAGATCAACTCCTTGACGACGTTGCAGTTTCCGCCGGCACCTTGATCGTGAATGCTTAAAATTGGGTTCTTGTCCATCAACTCCACGCACGCTTTCACCACGCGGTTCAACTTGTTACTCATTTCCGCGTCGCCTCTTTGGACGGCGTTGAAATCCAAGCTCGCGTTCGCTTCGTCTTCACCGCCGGCTTTGGAGGACGCCGCACCACCGCCCATACCGATTCTATACGCCGGACCACCGATTTTTACGACCAACATGCCCAAATCGCCCTCTTGCTTTTCCAAGTTGGTGTGATCGATTTGACCGAAACCAGCGGAGAACATGATTGGTTTAATATATTCGCGTCGTTCGCCGTTCGGCAATCGGCTCCCGAACGTTCGGCAATACCCAGCGATAACCGGTTCGCCAAACTTGTTCCCGTAGTCGCTCGCGCCGTTTGAAGCGTCGATTAAAATTTGCAAAGGCGACGCCAAGTTGCTCGGGTACTGGAACGATTTGTCTTCGTGCGGCAACTCGTTCCCGGGCATTTGCAAGTTACCGACGACATACCCAGCCGTTCCGGCAACTAAAGTTGAGCCAATGCCAGTCGCGTGCGTGTCGCGGATTCTCCCGCCCGTGCCGGTTTCCGCGCCTGGGTACGGCGCGACCCCGCTGGGAAAGTTGTGCGTCTCCGCGGTTAACAACAAATCGTAATCCACTTTCTTCGGTTGCATGCTCGTGCTCTCTCCGGCGTTCACCGGTCGCAACGGCGTGCACTCGTACCCTCGAATCGCACTCGAGTTATCTTTGAATGATATCGACGAGTTATGCATCGGCGCGCCTTCAATCGTCTCTTTCACCATCTTGAACAACGACTTCTCAATCGGCACCCCGTCCACGGTTAATTTGCCGCTGAAAAACCAGTGTCTCGAGTGTTCCGAGTTCGACTGCGCCATATCGAACAACTCCACGTTCGTCGGGTTCCTCTTGATGTCCTCTCCGAACAGCTGCATGTAAAAATCAAAATCTTGATCGTCAAACGCCAAGCCGAGTTCTTTATCAACCTTCTCCAACGCTTTCCTTCCTTCGGTTAAAATCGGCACCTCGTACACCTCTGGAATAGTCGCGTCCAACGAGAAACTCATCAACGGTTCGTCGAAAACGCACTCCGTCATTCGATCGTGCACTTCCTTCGCGAACATTAACTTTGTCTCCTGATCGCTCATCTTCGTTCCGTCCGGCGCGTACAACTCGAATCTTCTGCTTCTTTCCAAACGTTTCACCTCGGGAACGCCGCACGAGTTGCATATCGCGACCGCGTTCGTGGACCACGCGGATTGAAACGCCAATCGCGGTCCAACTTCAACCACCGAAGCGGCGACGTCTCCACTCAAACTCGTCTTTTCACCGAACAATTCCGGCTCGTACGTCTCTCGCAAGAGCCACTCTAACGTGGCCATCTTCTCCGCCGACAACGTCGAAGTCGACAGCTCGATGTTGAAACACTGCTCGGTTTTGATCGACCCGATCAACATAGAAGAAGAAGAAGAAGAAGAAGATATTTTACGGTTCACCTTAGCGACGAGCGTCTCGCACGCCTCCTCGGAGAGAAACGGCGTTCGAAACAACCGAAGCACGACGGAAGAGGAGGAAGACTTAGAGGAAGAAGGCGCCGCAGACGAAGAAGAAGAAGAAGCGCAAATCGGAGAAAATTTTCTTCTTCTTCCTAAAGCGCCACACGATGAGTTCTTCACTCTCGCTCGAAAAAAAGATCGTCGCGTTGCCTTTTGCGGCGTCGTCGTCGTCGTCGTCATCGCGGTGGTGGTATTCATCATCAAGACGTTCTCTTCGCGTTTAAAAAGCGTCGTCGTCGTCGCTCTTTCTTTTGACGACGGCGAACGAGAGGTTTGAAAAATTTTTGAAAAATGTATAGTTTAGGGTTTTAGCATTTTTTTCCCCAAATACTACACATAGGAAAAGACGCGCGGTTGGTTCAAAGGGAAAAGAGCGTCCGTCGCGCGTGGTCTGATAACGTCTCTCTCTTCTCTCTCTCTCTCTGTGTGTGTGTGCCGCACTTCTTTTCGTTTCTTCTCGTTGTTGTCGTGTGCGCCTTTTTTTGATACGCGGGGGGGGCATATAGTGTTGAGGAGTTTTTGGATAGAGATTACCGTTGAGAGAGAGAGATACCCCGGGGTGGTATAAATAATAAATATTCTCTCCGAAACGACGCCGATGGCAAACTTCATCCCGGCAAACATCCGGCACTCCGTGCACACGGTTTTCAAATCCGCGGTGGAAACGGCGCTCCCGATTCCGTCCGGGTCGGCGCAATTTTTAGAGAAAGGCACGTTAACGCCGGAAGATTTCGTCAAAGCTGGAGACTATTTGTGCGAGACGTGCCCGACGTGGCAGTGGAGAAGAAGCGACTCGGCGAACAATCGAAAGAGCTATTTACCGGAAGAGAAGCAATATTTAGTGACGAGGAACGTGCCGTGCAGGAAACGGGCGAAAGCGATGGAGGAGTATTGCGGGAAGGAAGTGGCGTTGGACGGGGAGGACGACGGGTGGGTGGAAGCCGGGAACGCGGTGCTCCCCGGCGGAGAAGGAGGGACGAAGACGAATACGACTGGCGAGGAGGGAACCGAAGGTGCCGTCGTCGAGGAGGAGATTCCGGATATTAGCCGAGTGAATGTTGGAGATGATGAAGACAACGACGGAGATGATGATGGCGACGACGACGACGAGTCTATTCCGGACATGGAAGACGTGGACGAAGACGACGCCATTCTCATCGCCGCGCCGAAGAAGGAAAAAAATAACGAAGATTTACTGCGCACGCGAACGTACGACGTATCCATTACCTGGGATAAATATTATCAGACGCCTCGAGTGTGGCTGAATGGATACGACGAGCAGAAAAACAGCCTCGCGCCGAAATCGGTGTACGAAGATATAAGCGCGGATCACGCGAAGAAAACAGTCACGATAGACCCGCATCCGTTCACAAACGTGTCCTCGGCTTCGGTGCATCCGTGCAAACACGCGAGCGTGATGAAAAAGTTGGTTAAAATGATGGCATCGACAAAGAATGATGGATGGGACGGAGAAGATGAAGATGAAGAAAAACCGAGCGTGGAGCGGTATTTAGTCGTGTTTTTGAAATTCATGCAATCCGCGATGCCGACGATTGAGTACGACTTTACCACAAACGGTTGATTATGAGATTTACGGACTTTAAAAGTACTTTATATAGCGCAAGCGAAAGAATATACAAAAACAATACCTACTAACTAACTACCAACTATTAGATGCTATCAATACTTCTATCAATGCCAGGCGCATCTCCTTCTGTTTCGCGAAAATCACCGTCGTTGAAAGAAGACGAGGGTGGATTCTCTAATCTCACAAACCCGCTCATATCAATCTCGATAATGTTATCGACGACTGAATTCGTCGTCGGCACGACTCGTTTTCCAAACGTCATCTTTAGAGCAAAGACTATAGATAAAATGGTATTCCCAACCGCCGCGATGAAGAATAAGCCTCCGCCACCGACTCTATCGTAGACGCGCCCACCGCAAATGGCGCCTAAAAACGCCCCGAGAGAATTCATCCCAGAGAAGAATCCCATCACAGCCGCGCGTAAATCTTCTGGCGCGAGTAACCGCGAGAATTCAACACCTACGGACCAATACAATCCGAAGGTGATGCCGTGAAGTAATTGCAACGGTAAGACAAACCACGGACTCCCAAACGATTTCAAAGACGCGTAACCCAACTGTCGGAAGACGTACGCGACGAGAATGAGTAACATCGACCGGTCCAAACCTAAAAACTCTTTTATTTTCTTCTCGTGAAAGAATACCGGCACTTCCGCGACGCACGTGAAGAAAAGAGCGAGACCCATCAATATTGGAGGCGCACCCAACGATTCCAAATGGAGGAATAAATACGTGTCCGTTAACGCCATGCTCAAAGCCATGAGTAAAAACAAAAGGAAAACGAGAAACGCGCTCGGTTCGGTAACGACTCGGAACGTGCGTTTAGAGACGTCGTTGAAATCGGCGAAAGAGGCGGTTCGCTTCATTTTCAAAGGAGCAATACGACGACGAGTATCACTGCTAGTGTTACTTGCACCTCCCATCATTCTTTCGTTTTCGCCTTCATCGTCGTTTCCCACCACAATCTCTGCGTCGTCTCCTTCGCCCGCTACTTCCTTCTCGTGATGCTCCATCCTCAACGCGACCGCGCTCGCCATCGAAAACAAAATAACGTACGCCAAAAACGGCGCATACTGCGCGTTTTTCTCCTCCGTCAACACCAATCCCATGAGCGGTGCGAAAACGTACCCCCAACCGACGGCGCCCCATAACCTTACCTTCCCGTACGACATCGAGCTTCCAGGGTCGCGTTCCAGATGTTTCGATACCATAAAGTTCGTCGCGTTATCCGCCAAGAAAAAACCACCCGACCCGAACATTTCCGTCAATAAAACGTGGGCTAATATTGTCCCAAACTCTCTCTTCTGAAAATATAAACTCCCGTAGCCGCACGCGGACGCGAACAAGCAAAACGCGTGTATTTGACTGTGCAGTTTCGTGTAATCCGCAATCTGTCCCCATATCGGTTGAATGCAGAAACCTATCAAAGGTTTACACGCGGCGATGATGCCAATCTGAGACGGCGTCAACTGCCAGTGCTTAAATATGACCGGAAGGTACGGGATGAGCACGGCTAGTCCGCCGCAGAAGATAAAGTACCACACGCAGCAGTAATATATCGGGGCAAAACCGCGCATAATGTTGTGCGTTTGCGGTGTCTCTCTCTCTCTCTCTTCTCTCTCTCTGTTCCCGCGTTCACTGCGAGCAAAAGAGACGCTTTATTGCGCTAACCGCGAGGAATTCTGAACGAGCGCGCATGGTGGTATCTAAGAATCTCTCTCTCTCTCTCTCTTTCAGTCAGACGAGTGCGTGCTCTTAAATTATTCGCGTTTTGTTGTGAAGAGAAGATTTTTATCGTGATGGGGAAATGTTTTCTTTTGTTCTTGTAAGCTGGATGATTTTATTAGAAATATAGAAAAAAACACGCGTTCACGCGGCTTCTTCGAGCCGTTGAACGAGCGCAGCTTTGAGTCCATCCGTCGGGAGGTTCCTCTTTTCTAGTTCAACTTTGAGCTGAGCGACGGTCATTTTGGAGAAGTCGATGGCTTCTTCTTCTTTTTGTTCGGTCTCCGTCTCCGCCGCCGCCGCCGGAGCAGCCGGAGCGGTTTCGACGGCGTTTTCCGCGTCCGCGTCGGCGAGTTCAGCCGGTTGCTGCTCCTCGGCCTCTGCGACCATCGCTTCGCCTTCTTCTTGCTGCTGCGGTTGCGCGTCGGCATCCGCGTCCGCGATGGGCTCGTCTTCAGTTGCGGCAGCGGCTGGTGCCTCACCTTGTTGTTGCTGTTGTTGTTGTTTCTCCGCTCTGATCTTGTTGCCTTTCTCGATGGTTTCGTTGATCAATTGCACGCATTTTTGAACGTTTTCTGGCGTGCCAACGATGCGAATGGATTGCGATTCGTTGTCCGCGTGAACGTTGCAATTGGATAACCTTCGAATGCGCGTGATGTTGAAACCTTTGCGGCCCAAGACTAAACCAATTTTCCCCGGCGCTTCCATCGTCTCTACGATTTCGCCCTCCCTAGGTTCGTAGGTTTCGTCTTTGTTGCTTTGTTGACGCGGTTGTTGCTGCTGCTGCTGTTGATGGTGATTGTGTTGCTTTACTGGGAGCGGATCACCTTCCTCTTCTCGCGCTTTTTTCGTCGCTTGGCCTAAATAACACAACTCTTGCACCAATAAAACAGCCTCCGCAACCTTCTCCGGGAAACCGTGGAAGGACACTGCTTTCTTCTCGTCCCAAACCTTGAACGAACAGTCCATGATTCGCTGCAACTCTTTGTGCGTGTTGAACTTCTTACCGATGATCAACCCTAAGTTGTCGCCAACAACTTCCTCGTAACTGACTTTGCCTCGGTCGTCTGGTGGAAGTTGCAAGATGAAATCGGTTTGGATTGGCTCGTACTGCGGGATGTTTCTCCTCACCGCTTCATCTCTGAGTTTGTCTATCAAAGTCTTATGCACGATACCACCGTCGTTCCCTCGCTGGCGTTTGCCGGCAGAGTTTGGTCCACTCGCTCTGTGGTCGTCTAATGGCGGGTAATCGTCGTCGTACCGACCGCGTTTCATACCGCTACCGCCGCCAGCAATCGTGTGTCGCAAATCTCTGCTATCGCGTTGGTGTGGGGGCGGACCGCCTCCTCCTCCTCCTGGCGGACCGGCATCCATTTGCCTGGAATCGATTAAATCGTTGATAGCTTCGATAGCCATTTGTATTCCACGAGGTGGACCTGAAATTTCCACCGTCGTCTTATCTTGATTGCAGTTGATTTTACATCCGGACATTTGCTCCAATTTTTTCACATTGGCGCCTCTCGGGCCGACAACTAAACCGTTGTTGCCTTCCGTATTCATCACGTAGACATCGAAATCATCGTCTCTAGGTTTAACCGGCGGTGGCGCGCGTCTATCTTCGTACTCTCTTTGAACCGGAGGTAATCCACCCGCCGGTAACGGAGGTTGTGCGGGTTCTGAAGCAGCGTCCGCGTAGCGGTCGTCGTATCGGTACGGCGCCGCGCCGGCGTTCAACGGAGCTGGTTCTCTGTCGCGGTAACCGCCTCCACCTCTTCCTCGGTCATATCCGCCACCTCTACCTCCTCCACGGCCCGCATCTAACGGCGGGTACCTAGAATCGTACCTGGAATCGTACCTCGCGTCGTACTGCGGCTGTTGTTGCTGTCGGTCGTAGCCTCCTCCTCCTCCTCTGTCGTAACCGCCTCCACCTCTTCCTCGGTCATATCCGCCACCTCTACCTCCTCCTCCTCCTCTTCCTTGTTGAGCGGGCGGATACCTATCGTCGTACCTCGCGTCGTATCTATTATCACCTCTACCTCCTCCTCTACCTCTGTCTTGGTATCCGCCGCCCCGGCCGCCGCCTCGGCCGCCGTAGCCGTTGTTCGCATACTGCTGCGCCACGTGCTGCGGCCTCTGATAATCTCGCTGATTATTATACCTGTTGTTATTGTTGTTATTATTACTTTGATAATTGTTACGCGGATGTTGCTGATGCTGTTGCTGCCGCGCCGCCGCGGGCGCGTCCGGCAGATCCGGTTGTTGTTGTTGGTCCGTCACCATTTGCTGCTCACCACCACCACCTCCACGTCTCGGCGCGCGATCGGGGTGGTCCTCCTCCGGCGATGCGTATCTCTCCCGTTGACCTCCTGCCGCCGACGCCGGTGGCGCGTTGAACTGCTCGTTGTTCGGATTGAACGGGTCTTCTTCTTCTTGCTGTTGTTGTTGTTGTTGTTGCGCGCCGTCTTGGTTTTCCATTTTTGATCGCGCTCTTCTGAAGCGTTTTCTTCCCAGATGAAATGAATTCAACGCCGCTCTCAAAAAAAAACGCGCGCGCGTGTGGTCTTCGAACAACGATGCGTCGAAAGAAACGAAGCGCACTAAACTCTCTGCTGAGACGACGAGCGCGTGCGCGTGTGTATCGAGGTTTTTCTTTTTTATTGCGCGTTTACGACGGGGCAATTCAGAAGTTTTGGAGAATTTTAATATTGTTTTTGCCCTTTTTTTGGTGCTCTCGGACGCGAAGAAGAGAAAAACAGACACAGAAGACGAAAACGTGTAACGCTCAATAATCTCTTTACCGAGGCGACGATGATACCGATTATAACAATAACATATTGTGCAGACGTGTTGATCGTACATTTAAAAACAATTACGCTATTCTGCGAGTGTGCTCATCTTCTCTCGTCTTCTCTTTCTTTGAGCGGGCGTTGTATTAAAGTATAGTGGTAATATTATTCGCCGACGTTGCTCTGGTCGATTTGCAACACCGCCATGAACGCCTCTTGGGAAATCTCAACCTTTCCGAACGCTTTCATTCGCTTCTTACCCGCGGCTTGCTTTTTGAGCAACTTTTTCTTTCTCGAGATGTCCCCGCCGTAGCATTTTGCCAAGACGTCCTTTCTCATGGCGCTGAGCTGCGTGCTCGCGATGACTTTGTTCCCAATCGCGGCTTGGATCGGGATTTTGAACTGTTGTCGCGGAATGAGTTCTTTGAGTTTATCGACTAATCCTCGTCCAATGCCGTAGGCTTTCGAGCGGTGGGTGATGGTGGCTAACGGTTCGGCGACTTCGCCGTTGATCATGACGTCTAAGCGAACTAAATCGTTCTCGCGGTACTCGTGGAATGAGTATTCCATGCTCGCGTAGCCTTTCGATCGACCTTTAAGTTGGTCGAAGAAATCCGTCACGACTTCTCCCAAAGGGATTTCGTATCTCAAACACGTCCGGTCCTGGGAAAGAAACGTCATATCGATGTATTCACCTCTGCGTTGGGTGGCGAGTTCCATCAACGATCCGACGTATTCTTTCGGCGTGAATAACTCGAGTTTAACGAAAGGTTCTTCGATGCGATCGCGCCCGGCGGCGTCTGGAAGGTCCGCCGGGTTAGCCACCGTGAGCATCTCACCGTTGGCCATGTAGACGTGATAGACGACCGATGGTGCCGTGGTGATCAAATCGAGATTGTACTCTCTCTCTAATCGTTCTTGGACGACTTCCATGTGTAGTAAACCTAAAAAGCCGCATCGGAAACCGAAACCCATCGCCGAAGACACCTCCGGTTCGTAATTCAAAGACGCGTCGTTGAGTTGTAACTTCTCCAACGCATCTCTCAAATCGTTATACCGATCGGTATCGGTCGGAAACAAACCGCAATACACCATCGGAACGGCTTCGCTGTACCCGGACAACGGTTTCTCCGCTCGATTTTTCGTGAGCGTAATCGTATCCCCTACTCTCGCGTCTTTCACAGATTTGATCCCTGCTACGCAATACCCGACGTCCCCTGGACGCAACGTTTGCACTGGAATTTTGTTCGGTTTCATGACGCCAAGTTCTAACACGTCGTATTTTGCCCCGGTATTCATCAATTCAATCTTGTCCCCGACGTTGACTTCGCCGTCAAAGACTCGAAAAACGACCACGACGCCTCTGTACGTATCAAAGTACGAATCGAAAATCAACGCTCGCAACGGTTCACCTTCCACCGGTACTCTTGGCGGCGGTACTAATCGCACGATGTCCTCCAGAATATCTTCCATCCCGATCCCGGCTTTTGCCGAACACTGCACCGCCTCCGTCGCGTCCAATCCCAAAACGTCCTCGATTTCTTGCGCCACCCGATCGCAGTCTGCCGCCGGTAAATCAATCTTATTCAAAACCGGCACGATTTCTAAATCGTTCTCTAAGGCCAAATACACGTTCGCTAACGTCTGCGCTTCCACGCCTTGACTGGCATCGACGACTAACAAAGCCCCCTCGCACGCCGCCAACGACCTGGACACTTCGTACGAAAAATCCACGTGCCCGGGAGTATCGATGAGATTCAACACGTACGTCTCTCCGTCCTTCTTGCTCGTGTAATTCATTCTCGCCGAATTCAACTTAATCGTAATCCCTCTCTCTCTCTCCAAATCCATCCCATCGAGCAGTTGCGCTTGCATGTCTCTCTGCGCCACCGTATCGGTTATTTCCAAAAGCCTGTCCGCGATGGTGGATTTCCCGTGGTCGATGTGTGCGATGATGGAAAAGTTTCGTATTCTCTCCGGAGGGACGACCAAAACGCCATCGACGTCCGACGACTTTCCTTTCTTCTTCTTCTCGCCGCCCGTCCCACCTTCGGAGTCGCTGCTGCTCGCGCTGTTCGCCGGCGGTTGCGACACCGCATTGTTTCTCACCAAAGTCGTCGTCGTCATCCCACGACGAGACGCCAGCGTTTCCCGGCTTTGTCGTTGTCGTTGTCTTCTTCTCAGCGCGGCGATTACGGCACTATTCCTGCTATTCCTGCTGCTGCTGCTGCTGCTACCGCTCGTCGAGCACGCGCAGGAGTTGTTCGCATTCGTCGCGAGGGATCTCGTTGTCATCATTCTCTCTGTCTGTCTCTTCTTCTTCGTCGTCGTCGTCTTCTGCGGGAGTGGTTCTTATCCCAAAAACGAGGCGTGAAGTGGTGCCTCGGATTCTGAAACCCTAAACCCTAATCATATTTTTACAACACGTCTCCAATTTTTGTTCCAATTCGCCACACTCGCGGTGTTTACTACGCGCTTCGTCTGTCTGTGTCGTCGTTGTTCTCGAAAAATGACGAGCGTCGTCGCTGCTTTTGCACCCACCTCTTCTTCTCCCTCTTTCGTTTCGAGAAGATTTTCGAGAAGATCTCAGAGCGGTTCTTTCTCCTCCACCTCTTCTTCTTCTTCTTTTTTCTTCTCTAGAAAACATCGACGACGACAAAAGTCCGTTGAAGGAAGATTTTGCACCGTCGTCCCCAGAGCAAACATCGAAGAGTACGACATCGTTCCGAAATCGGTAGTCGTCGGGAAAAGTTCTTCGAAAGGTGGATTCGTCGGCGGCGTTTTACTCGGTGGCGCGGTGTTTGGCGCGCTCGGGTTTCTCTTCGCGCCACAGTTGAGCAAACACATACTGAAAGGGAAAAAAGTCTTGGACGATTTGCTCGAAGAAGACGAAGACGAAGACGAAGAGTTGGAAGAAGACGAAGACGGGAACGCAACGACGGCATCTTCTTCTTCGTCGATGATGCGATTAGAAAAAAGAGCGGAAAAAGAGCTGGAGGAAACGAGGAAGAGTTTGAATCAAAAGATTGCGGAACTGAACAAGGCGATCGATGAGTTTAGCGAGGAGGCGGACGTTCGATTGAACGCCAAACTGGGGAGGTTGAGCGAAGAGTTGGACGAAGCCGCCGAGGGGAGCTTTTGAGAGAGAGAGAGAGAGAGAGAGAGAGAGAGCCGCGCGCTGTAATACAAACTAATATAATTTTAAAGGTGTATATATATATATTCATATTATTATTTAATTCGTTTTCTTTGGTGCCGCCGCCGGGGCGGGTTGTCCTTGTTGTTGTCGCGGCTGCTCTCCTTGCACCGCGTTCATGAACATGAAATACCCAACCGGGATCACCCACATGTAGTTTCTTTGAAACCACGTCAAATCTTTCGTCGTCGCGTCCACTTTCTCGCCTCGCGCGCGTCTCGCTTTCACCTCCTGCGCTTTCTTCGCGTCCATGGGCCCTCCGTGTCCTCTGACGTCCGTCATCGCGGCGTCCGCGTTCAGCTGCGGCGCGCGCTTCGGAAACCTCGCCGTAGCCACCGAACGAAACTGCGCGCCGTCCGCGATGAACAACGACGCGTCCTCGTCACCATCACCACCACCACCACTTCCCTCTTCACCTAAACTACCCTCTCCTCCACCACCGACTAAATGCACCTCTACCGGACACTCCGCCTCGTAATCCACCGCTAAAACGTTCCCGTTATCGTCCATGTGTAACGTAAAACTCTCCCTCAATCGGCTCGTCACGACGCACCGCGCCGAACTCGCCGCCTGCGCGAACTTCGTCCCGCTCGGCGCCAAAACGTTCGAAGGCACTCGTATTCGGTATTTGTGTCCTCTCTTCGCCAACTCCTGCAGTTTTGCTTTTTCAGACCCGGTCATCTCTTCGCGATGGACTTTGATTTCTTTCAATCGAAACGATCGCGACTGTCGTGCGCCTTTCTTCAAAGACTCTTCTTGTCTCTTCGAATCCAAAACGATCGTCCCGGACATCGTTCCGACTTTCACGAACGTCGTCTCGTCGTCTCGTTCTTCTGACGGATACTCGAGCGAGTGCCAGAGCGGGAACTGAATCTCTTCGCCGTGCTTTTTCGTCGACGCGTCCATGAGGAGCGACGAAGAAGAAGAAGAAGACGAGACAAAGTCTTCGTCTGTTGTTGTCGTTCGGGAAACTTTGAACGCCGTCGCGCTTCTTCGACCGTTCGGTATACCTTTCTCTTCTTCTTCTTCTCCGCGAACGACGACGACGGGGGTTACGAAAACCGAAGAAGAAAAGAAGAAGAAGAAGCAAAGAAGCGCGAAGAACGAGAGGAGTCTTCCGGAGGAAGAGGAAGAGCAGGAACGCGTCGTCGTCATTTTTTCTCGACGTGCGAGCGAGCGTGCGCGATTGATTTCTGGGGAAAAGTGAACCTTGAATTCTCTCCAGAACGCCCCCGAACCACGCGCTTCTCTCTCGTCGACGTTTAAACGCAGCGAAAACAACAACGGAAGAGCGCGACCCCCACCAGAGGTCGTTTCTTTGCTTCGCTCTTTCTTTCTTTCTGCGAGAGTCGACTCTCGCGGGTAAAGAAAAGGTCCGGCGGCGATGACGATGAGCAGTTCGACGTCCTTAACCGTGCAGGAGCTGAAGAAAGCGCTGAGAGAGAGAGGTCTGAAGAAGGAACTCGCCGAGCGGTTGGACGCGGCGAGAGAAGCATCGAGAGAAGAAGGAGAAGGAGAAGGAGAAGGAGAAGGAGAAGAGAAGGGAAAAGAGGAGGAAACCACGACGGCGAATCATCGGAAAAGAGGAACGAAGCGGAAAAGCGACGAACACGAAGACGGAGAAGAAGAAGAAGAAGAAGAGAAGAGACGAAAGAAAACCACGCCTCCTCCTCCTCCTCCTCCTCCTGTTTTGCGAAGAGGACGATCGAGATCGAAGAGCGTCGAACCGCCGCCGCCATCGGAGGAAGAGGTGAAGAAAAGCAACGACGCGAAGAAGCCGCCTTCTTCGTCTTCTGCAACGTTGGAGAAGATCGACGAGGAAGGAGGAGAAGAGAAGAAGAAGAACACTACTAATAATAAAGCGGCGGCGATGAAGGAGAAGATGCAGAAGGCGAAGGAGTTGATGAAGAAACAAAAAGCGTTGGCGGAGAAGATGAAGATGAAGAAGATGGAAGCGGCGGGGGCAGGAGCTACGACGACGACGACGACGACGACGACGACGACATCCGCCGCGCGACGACCGTCGACGTCGGCGGCGCAACACGCCATCGAAAAAGCGAGAGAAACCGCCGCGCGGTTGGCGGCGTTACAACACCAACAGAAAAAGAATAGAACCGCGACGGAAGGTAAGTTTGAGAAGACCGGTCCGGCGCCGGTTTTACGCGTGAACGAGAAAGGTCAAGAGGTTGACGAGAACGGGAAAGTTATCGTTCGCGCGAAGGATTACACGGCGACGACCAAAGTCAACGAAAAACAAAAAATGAGAGAGGCGTTTTTACAAGCCGAGCGCGAAGTGGCGATGGAAGAGATGCGAAGACGCGGCGATGCGGCTGGTGGGAAGAGAGAGCAAACGACGAAAGAGGACATGATCGATCCCGAAATCGCGGTGAAGCAAAAACACAACAGGAAGAAACCGTCGCTTCAGGTGAGTCGCGTTTACTCGCGCGCGCATTCTTTTTTTTTTCTTCTTCTTTCGTCATTTTTGGTTGGTCACATGCAAGGCACACTCTCTTATCAGTCTTATATTACCGTGACTTGAAAGAATTTTTACCCTTGCGACATCGAACAGCGGGCCGGACAGCTGGAAACGCGCTTAGAATCAGTGAGCGCGGTCTCCTTACCATCCGGTGCATATTTCATTTTGTTCGCCGTATGCGGTCGCGGAAGCCAAAGACGCGCTTCTTGTTTTTCTTATTTTTCTTCTTCTTTTCTCTTCGCGATGAAGTACAACTAACGCTCTCTATTTCTTCTCGTTTCTCATTCAACAGTTTGTGGCTAAAGGCACGTACGAAAAGCAAGCCGATTTTGCGCGTCTAGTGAATAAATTTGGTGAAGTGGATGCGAAAAAAATCCGAGCTCGAGAAGAGCGCGAAAAGAAACGCGCGGCGCACACCGAAGCGTTGGAAGCTGCCGTCGCGGGTGAAGTTAAAATAGATATTGGTGAAGCAATCGTGCGTGAAGGACCTGAAGACGGCGTCGAGTGGTGGGATAAACCGTTTTTGAAAGAAGGGAAAACGTACGCGGATGTTCCTCTAGACGACAAAGTCTTGGAGGACGATAAAGTCGGCCGGCTCTGGGAGGGCGTCTTGAACACCGAGAAGATTACAAAGTACGTCGAACACCCGTACTTAGACGACCCGCCGATGGAAGCGCCACCCCCTCCTCCTCCTCCAGTGAAACTTACGAAGAAAGAACAAAAGAAATTACGTCACCAGCGCCGCGTCGCCAGAGAACAGGAAAAACAGGATATGATTCGCCAAGGCGTGTTGGAACCGCCAAAGCCAAAGGTGAAAATTTCAAACATGATGCGAGTGTTGACCGAAGAAGCGGTTTTAGATCCAACCATGATCGAACAAAAAGTTAAAGAAGAGATGGAGGAGCGGCAGCAAGCGCACGACGATCGTAACTTGGCTAGAAAGCTTACCCCGGCCGAACGAAGAGAAAAGAAAATTCGAAAGCTGTTGAGAGACAACACGAGCGAAGCCGGCGAGGTGTTCACGCACGTGTACAGAGTTGAAAATATGCGCAACGTGAAGAACAAGTTTAAAGTAGACGTCAACGCGCAAGAGAATCACTTGACCGGTATCGGCATAATCACGGATACTTTTACCATTGTTATTGTCGAAGGTACTAACAAAGGTTTGAAAAGATACGAAAAATTGATGATGCGACGGATGGATTGGAAGTTAACGAACGAGGATTACACCGACGAGGAAATCGAGCGCGCGGAAAATAACAAATGCACGCTGGTGTGGAAAGGAAGCGGACCTCAAAGGAAGATGAAACGATTCCACTTCGAAACGCTGCGCACGGAAGCGGCGGCGAGGAAATATTTGGAGACTGATTTCAACTGCGCGAACTACTTTGACGCGGCGCAAAGCGCGGTGAGTGTTGACGACGACGACGACGAGGAAGACGAAGGTGGCGACGCGATGGAAATATCGTGATTGAAAGCAAAGAGAGAAAATAGCAATCTAGTAAAGTAGTAGGATAATTACGACGACGAACTTTTCAATTCAATGTAGAGTACAAAATGTTTTCACAACCAGGCGCTTCAAACTATGACCCGCTCTCTCGGAGTGTTTTTTTTATCACCATCATCTTTTTTATTCGATGTTTGCTAGTATATATATCATCGGAGTTGTAAACGATTAATGAGCAACGAGACTACGTCTAGAGAACTCACCACTCCACCTTCTACGCGTTGGAAATCAATCATAAATCGATCGTCCTTCATTTTATACACTTGCAACTCAAACTTCATCACCGGTCCGGTATCTTGGCCTTCGTTAAAATCGCTTTGATCCGGCGTCGTCGGTTCGTTATTATTATTATTATTATGGTTACTATTATTCGCGATGGCGTCTTCTTCCATCGCGGTGTCTAAGTCGTCGTTGTCTCCCATTTGTTGGGATCCGTCTTCCGAGGGTCTCCTGGTATTCATGGTGTATTTCTCTAGCGTTTTCAACAAGAACCGACACTTCAAATTATACGGTCCAATTTTCTTCCAGTTCACTTTCAACGCCGTCAAAACTCTAAAGATTTCATTCATCACATCCGGAGCTGCCATCGTCGTACTTTTACCTAACATCCATCGCTGTTCGCTCGTGACTAACCTCTGTTGCATGAGATTCGATTGAATTTGCGACGGTCTTCTGTGGCCCATTGGGCTCGCGCCCGTCGGTCCCCCTTGTTGTCCCAACATTTGCGCGTTTCTCGAATCTGTCTCCAACTCTCCTTGCTCAAACTCTGCGCCTAAATAGCCTCCGTACAAGTTACGTCTGTTATCTAACAACAAAAAGTACGTCACGCTCGCTTTATTTCTTACTTGATGTCTCAACGCGTCCTTCACTTGCTCCCTGGTAAAGCCCAACGCCACTGTCGCTTCTAACGTCTCGATATCAATATTCGTCGCCTGCGATAACGTATCCGGTGGCGGAACCGCTAAATATCTCGGCAAATGACACGTGCACCACGGATGGTTCCTAATTTCCGCCATCGTAATTCGTTTCAACGGATCGACTAATAACATCCGACTGATCAAGTCTCTCGCTCCCGGACTGACGTAACTCGGCAACGTGTATATCCCCCCTTTTATTTTTTTGAACAAGTTTGGAATCGATTCGTCATCAAACGGCAAAGATCCACACAACAACGCGTACATGATGACCCCACACGACCACACGTCCACCTCGGGTCCGGAATACAACTTGCCGGAGATGACCTCCGGCGCGGCGTAGTTGGGCGACCCGCACGATGTCTTCAGAAAGTGCCCGTCCCTCATAACGTTCGACAAACCGAAATCCGCAATCTTCACGTTATTCTTCGCATCTAACAATAAATTCTCAGGCTTTAAATCTCTGTGCACGACCATGTTCCTGTGACAATACTCGACGCCGCTCACGATTTGCTGAAAAAAATGCCGCGCCTCGTTCTCCCCTAACCTCCCTTTCTCGACAATGTAATCGAACAGCTCCCCGCTCTTCACGTATTCCATGACCACGAATATATCGTGCGGCGTTTCTAAAACTTCGTACAATCGAATGATGTGCGGGTGCATGAAGAGGCGTAAAATTTTAATTTCTCTTCTCACTTTTTCTTCCATGTGAATCGCTTTAATTTTCTTCCGGTTCAAGATTTTAATCGCCACCTTGTGCCCAGTCAACACGTGCTCGGCGACTTTAACTTTCCCGAACGACCCTATCCCGAGCGTTTTTCCTATTCTGTAGTTTGGGAGGTATATCTGTCTGTACGAAAAAGATTTAAAAGAGAGAGAGAGAGAGAGAGAGAGAGTAAGTAAGTTTCACATCCGGGGGGAAATTTTCGGTTGGAGAGAGAAAAGGCGCACGACGAGGGCAAAAAATAATAATAAAATCCTTCCTCTTCTTCTCTTTTTCGTTTTCTTTAAAAACCACACTTTTCGCATCCAAATACTCACCTCCGCGGTGCCTCCGCGATCGTCCTCTTTTCCTTCTCTCTCCGCCATTATTTTTATATCGTGTTTTATGTAGTATGTATTAGCGCAGCAGAAAATGTCGTGCGTGAGATTTCTTTTTTTCAGAGAGAGAGAGAAAGAGAGAAAACACGTGTCGCCGAACTTTTGATATTTTTTCGTAAGGAGGTTTGTTTAGGGTTTTCAAATTGATTTTTTTTTTTTGCTGTGCTTCTTTGAGTGAAAAAATCTCCCTCGTTGCTCCCCCACCAATCAAACAAAGGCCGCCTGGAGGAGAGCTTTTCTGCTGCTCGTGTAAAGTGTGTTTGTGTGTAAATTTTGTGTGTAAAGTGTGTCGTCCGAGCGCGCGAGATTATATATATCGCACCTCCGGAAAAAGAAACACACACACGAAAATTGCCTCTCTTCCTCTGTTCTTTACATCCTCTCCATAAAAAATAGTTGTATCGCGTCATATCGAACACACATCTATTCAAAAAGAAACCTAATGGCCGCATCGACGACGAGTTTATCGAGCCGAGGCTTCTCCTCCGCGCAGTTCGTCGCCGGGAGCAGACGACCGGTAAAGTCTTCTTCGAGAGGAAGATTCGTTTCGAGAGCTTCATCCTCGGGGAAAAAAGAAGAGGTTCTTTGCGGGGAAAATGCGGACGAATCATCGACCAACATCGCGGGGAAAGCGGTCTCGGCGGTCGTCGCGGCGGCGATTTCGTTGAGCTCGGCCGGTCAAGCCGCCGTGGCGCAAGTGGTACGTTTTTTTGTTTGTTCGCGTTCTCCTCGTTTTTTGTTTGCGTCTTTTGATTCGAATACTGCTAATAATAAAAAGAGCGCGATGATACGATATCGAAAAGCATTATCTTCTGTTTTAGATCGGGTTTTTCGGATAAATTGGAAAGTTTGCGTTCTTTCGTTCCTCTTCTAAACCCTCTTCCTTTTTTTGGCTCACTGACGGTTCGATGCGCACTTCTTTCTTTTTGTGTTGACGCACGCGACGTGAATACCACAGATGACGACGACGAGTGCGGGTGCCCCGACGGAAATCGCGCAAGTTTCCGCCGGTGCGATGATGACGGTGCCAGAGAACAAAGTTTCGGATTTCGCGGCGAAGAAGGCGGCGCTGGAAAAAGCCAAGGCGAGGAAGCAAATGGAAATGGCAAAGAAGGCGTACAAGGCGGAGACGAAGTCTGCGGTGGTGACGACGAAAAAGCCGGTCGCTGCTACTACTAAGGCGACGACGACGACGACGACTGTCGCCAAGACGACGACCACGCCAAAGGCGAAGGACGCTCAAGCGGAAGCGCAAAGAAGAGCGGCTGAAGCGCAAAGAAAGGCGGCGGAGAAAGCTCGATCGGAAAAGACGTTAGCGCAAGCGACGAAGGCGTCCCAGTTACAAAAAGAAAAGGACGCTAAAATCGAAGTCGAGAAGAGAGCGCAACAAGCCAAGGCGGAAGCGGCGAAGAGAGAAGCGGCCATCAAGGCGAAAGCCGAAGAGACGAGAAGAGACGCAGAATACAGAGCTAAAGCGAACGCGGACTTGAAGAAGCAGAGAGAAGCGGCGGTGGAAAGAGCGCAGGCCTCGGAAAAGCAGCAAAGAGATGCTGAAATGAAGAGGAAGGCGGACGCCAACGCCAGAGAAGCTGCGGCGAGAAAGGCGGAAGCGCTCCGCGCGGCGGACAAGGTGCGATTTGACGCTGAAAAGCAATCCGAGGCGGCGAAGAAAGCCATCGAAGCGAAGAACAAGGATGCTGCGAAGGCGGCGGCGGAGTCGAAGAGACTCGCCGAAGCGAATGTCAAGGCGGCTGAGGCGAAGAGAAAGGAGCAAGCCGCGGCCGCTGCCAAGGCTGAAAGAGAGCGCTTGAGTGCGATACAGAAGAACAAGCAAGCCGTTCAAAAGCAAGTCCAAATGATTGACAAGGCTACGGAAGCAAAAGCGAGAGAAGCGGCGCAACAAGCGGCGAAAGCCAAGGCGGAGGCGAAGAAGATTGCCGACGCGAACCTCAAGGTAGCGGAAGCAAAGAGAGCCGCCGAGGCCAAGAAAGCGCAACAAGCCCAGGCTGCTCAGGAAGCAAATGCCAGAAAGTTAGCGGCCATGAGAGCTGAGCAAGACAGAGCGCAAGCTGCGCAAGACCAAAAAGCGGCTGAAGCCAAGAGAGCCGCGGAAGCGAAGCAAGCGCAACAAGCGCAACAAGCCAAGGCTGCTAAGGAAGCTAACGCCAGAGAGTTAGAGACCAAGAGAGCCGAGCAAGAGAGAGCGCAAGCGCAACTGGCGGCTGCAAGACAAGCAGAACAGGCCAAGGCGGCTCAAAAGGCGGCTGAAGCGAAGAGAGCTATGGAAGCGAAGAACGCGCAGCAAGCGCAACAAATCAAGGCTGCCCAGGAAGCTAAGGCCAGAGCGTTTGAGGCCAAGAAGGCTGAGCAAGCGAGAGAGCAAGCGCAACAAGCCGCCAAGGCGAAGGCTGAAAAGGAAGCCGCTGCGAGAGCCGCGGAGGCCAAGAAGGCTGAGCAAGCGCGCGCCCAAGCGCAACAAGCCGCCAAGGCGAAGGCTGAAAAGGAAGCCGCTGCGAGAGCCGCGGAGGCCAAGAAGGCTGAGCAAGCGAGAGAGCAAGCGCAACAAGCCGCCAAGGCAAAGGCTGAGAAGGAAGCCGCTGCGAGAGCCGCGGAGGCCAAGAAGGCTGAGCAAGCGCGCGCCCAAGCGCAACAAGCCGCCAAGGCAAAGGCTGAAAAGGAAGCCGCTGCGAGAGCCGCGGAGGCCAAGAAGGCTGAGCAAGCGCGTGCCCAAGCTGCTGCGAAGAAAGCCGCGGAAGCGCCGAAGCCAGTGGTTGCGGCGCAAGCCGAGCAGAAAGTAGCAGCGAAGCCTGAGCAACAACAAGTTGCCGCTCCGGTGGTTAACAAAGAAGCTGAAGCGAAGAAGGCGCAAGCAGAAGCGAAAGCCAAGGCTGATCAACTCGCGCGCGCGAAGAAACAGCAAGAAGCATTAATTAAGAAGCAAAAGCAGCAAGAAATCGACCAATTGAACAAGAAACGCCAAGCGGAAGCGCAAGCGGCGAAGAAAGCGGAAGCGCAAAGAAAGGCGGAAGCAGCCAAGAAGGATGCCGCTCGCAAGGCGGAACAAGCCAAGGCGCAAAAAGAAGCCGCCAAGGCTAAGGCAGATGCGGCGAAGAAGCAACAAATTGAAGCAGCCAAGGCCAAGGCGGAACAAGCCAAGAAAGCTGCGGAAGCAAAGAAGGCGGCGCGAGTAACAAAAGCCGCTCCGGTCGTTGCGCAAGCCGTCAAACAAGAAGTTGCCGCGCCGGTTGTCAAGGCGGTCGAGACTGTAGCGGAAGCCCCGAAGCCGGCACCGGCGCCCTCTCCATCCGCGGCGGAAGTGAAAGCCAAAAAAGTCCAAGCGGAAGCGAAGAAAGCTGCGGAAGCGAAAGCCTTAGCTGCGAAGAAAGTCGAGGCCGAAGCGAAGAAGGCGGCTGAGGCAAAAGCGTTAGCAGCCAAGAGAGTCAAAGAAGAAGCGGCGAGAAAAGCCCAAGCCGAGGCGCAAAAGAAAGCGCAAGCGGACGCTTTGGCGGCCAAGAAATCTGCCCAAGCTGCGAGAGAAGCCGAAACTAAAGCGCGCCAAGAAGCGGCGAAAGTGAAGCTCGAAGCCGCGAAGAAGGCTGCGGCCGCCCAAAAGGCTGCCAAGGAAGCTGAGCTCAAGCAAGCTGCCGCCGCGAAGAAGGCTGCCCCGGCACCGGTGGCCGCCAAGAAGGTGGTTGAAGCGCCGAAAGCAGTCGAGGCGGTCAAGACGACGCAAACGCCGAGAGAGAAACGCGAAGCTGCCGAGTCGACGACGAAGAAAGCTCCGGCTGTCAAGGAGGTTGTCGCGAAGAAGCCGGCCGAAGTCGTAGTGAACTTTGAGCAAAAGGCTGCCACGAAAAAGCCAGCCGACGCGCCTAAACCGGCCGCCGCCGTCAAAACGACGACGACGCCGGCGCAAACAAAACCCACTACCACTCCGGAAGACGCGAAGAAAGCGAGAGAGAAGAAACAAGCTGAACGAGCGAGAGCGCAAAAGAGAGCTGCGCAAGAAGCTGCCAGGAAACGCGCGCAAAGAGAAGCGAGAGCGAAGACCGTGACTCCATTCAAAGCGGTCATCGGTGACATCACCACCATCGCTTTAGCCACCACCGTCGCCACTGTCCTCTTCGTTCCGAAGGTCAAAGAGTCTTTGGCTGCGGGAGACACGGAAGCCGCTGCCGATGCCGTCTTTGACAAGATTGACTCCATCGAAAACCCGACGCAAAAGGTTGGCGCGGTTGGCTTAGCTGTCGCCGCAGATGCCTTCGCGCACTTGCCAGTCGCGAACGCTATCCTCCCGGCCGGTCTCGAAACCGCTGGTACGATTGCGTTTACGTTGTTGGCGACGAAATACTTGTTAGCCAAAGACGGCGACCTCGCGGAAGACTTTGACGACCTCCTTTCCTCTGTTCCGGAGGAATCCCCGAAGAACTTGAAAGACGTCGTCGACTTGGTCTCCCCGGCCGTGAAGGTTGGTTCCAAAATCGTCAAGGCTGCCGCGGAAACCGACGTCGAAGAAGTTGCCGACGACCTCAAAGACGCGGTCGAAACCTTGCCGGAAACTGTCCAAAGCATCGAATCTCCGATTGAGGAACTCGGCCCGAGCGCAGCTATCCTCGGTGCCTCGTACGTCACCAACAGAGTCGCGCACGCCTCCGTGCTCGCATTATCTCTCCCGAGACTGCTTGAACTCGCCGGTGCCGGCTTGTTGATCTACGCCTTGGGCAGATACTCAGATGACGAAAACGATTTCACCTTGAGAGAAGACTTCGAAGACTTGAAGGAAGAAACGACGAGAATCGTCAAGAAAGCCACCGGGTTTGACGTCGACGGCGACAACTAAAACGATAAAACAAGAGGAAGAAGAGGAGGAGAAGACTTTATTTAATTACACATGATATGAAGATTAAGAGAGAGAGAGAGAGAGAGAGAGAGTGAAAGAGGGATTTTAACACACACACACACACCACACACACACACATAAGTATAAGAGATGACATACACGCTCTCCACCACGTTTTGGTAAGCGCTTTCCTTTTATTACAAATAACAATACAAGAGAGAGAGAGAGAGAGAGAGACGATTTGAGCCAAACTCTCTCAACTATAAAAATCTTAACTCTCACGTGATCAACGAAACGCGCGAGAAGAACGAACGAACGTGCTCTCTCTCTATTTCTCTCTATTTCTCTCTATTTCTCTCTAAAACCATCCCCTCCGCTTCGTCTTCTTCTTCCTCTCCCCAGCTCGTTCCTCATCTAACGCCCTCTTTGCTTTTTCCAATTCCATCTTCACCTCGTCCAACTCCTGTCTCCGTTGCAACAGCTGACCGCTGAGCGCTAAGCAGCACGACGCCATGACGACGTTGGCGAGACCGTTTTTCTGTTGGAGGAAACGAGAGAAAATGGTGGTGGTGGTGGCGCCGCTCGCGGAAGACATTTTCACGAAGATGCTTGTTTCTCTGTGGATATGGAAAAAAGTGTGTGGTGGAATGAGGAAATTTACAAATACAAAAAGTTAAGTTGTAAATGTCAAATAACTCTCTCTCTCTCTCGCACTCTTCTTCTTCTACTACTACTGCTGAAGCGCACTGTAAGTGAATTTTATATTATCACTCTCAGCGCGTTTAATTTCTTTGTTATTGTTGTTTTTGTTGTTACACTGCCAATAATAATAGCGTGTTAGCGGTACCGGTAGTGCACGTATAAATAGTAGTGCTCTCCCGCATCGATTTCACTTCTTTTTCTTTCCATAGTTGTTCTGAGCGTCATCGAGCGCGACTGCGGCGTCTTTGTTCGCGTCGGCGGGAACGTTCGAACTGCTCGCCGTGAACGTGAGAATCGGGAACAAATCTTTGAAACCTACGCTTTGATCGGTGAACGTAAACGGAGAACCGATGGCGGCGTTGCCGCTACCCCACGTGGTGACGGAACCGCACGTGTGGCTCATGACGTCCAGCGCCGATTGTAAACCGTTTTCATCGGCCGATTCTTGGACCCAGTTCTTACCGGATTCGTCTCGGGTAAACAGGTGAACTTTCTTCACGGTCGGGTCGCAGATGATGGCGGAATAGTAGTTTAAGGATAACGCGGCGCCAAAACTCGTGGAGGATAAAGTGGATCGAAATGGTGCGAGAATTTCGCCTCTGTATTCCCAGCGCACGCTGTTCATTTCGTCACCCGAGCGACCTATGGCGAAGGATTGGACGGCGCCGGCGTTGTTACTGCTAACGGACGTGCTTCCGCTGCCAATTATAGCGATACCTTCATGTAAAGAAACACTCGTACCAAATAATTGGCCGGACTTGGCCGTATGACTCGTGATAGTGCCTTCTTGTTCAGACCAGTAACCGTTCCATTCGTTTTGTCGAACGTACGAGTAGGCATACACAGCGCCACTTTGCACCCCTCCGGAATACCCCTTCGGCGAGCCGACGAGCAAAATTTCTCCGTCGAATGAAACAGAAACGCCAAACCTTTGGCCTTCTTGTGGATCCGACGGAGAAAGCATACTCTCCAACGAAGAATAGAAGTAGTTCGATTCTGGATACAGATATATTCTGTACACGTACACAACCCCACATTTAACGCCGTTAACCGATTTGTCTGGCGCGCCGACGATAAGTAGAGTGCCGTACGCCGCCACACTTCTACCAAAGTCTGTGTCCGCACCAATGGCGGAGTTCGTTGAAGCGTCCAAAGTTCCCAAACTCGTATAATACGACAATTTCTCCGCTTCCGACGAAGATAACGGATCGCACTCTTCCCATTCCTTATCGGGATCGGTTGTATAACACCAAATCCCGGCGGTCCGGCCGTCTGGATTCCTGCAATAATTGTGATAGCCCGAACTATCGAGCGTAGTACTGAAACTAGGCGAACTAATACGCCAGACTTGACAGGTTCGTCCACTCTTTGTCTTTGATTGACACCCGACGTAGCCGTTTTCGTTCGTTCCGGAAAGAGTCTCGTTGCATTTGCTCATCGGGAATAGCCGCACGCGCCCGTACGCCGAGGTCGTTGACCCGCCCGTACGCGCTTCCGCCTCGCCAACGACAAAATATGCCCCATTTTCTCGATCCACGGCCAAACCTGAGCCATATTGTGAATTGATATTGGATTGATAGTCCGGATTGACCGTCGTAAATCGCCACGTCTGATTCTTCAACTTATACGCCTTATAATTGCACTCCTCACCCATATAGTCCAAATACACGTCGTCCCCGTACTCGTGACTGGGATCTTTGCACGTGCAATGCCCGTACGACTCCGTCCCCAAATCGTACGATTGATACCGAGTCCCGTAAGCAGCGCACACTTTAGTAATCCCGTTCCTCGCCGCTACCGCTCTCAACCCTTCGTACGCCTCCTCGTTTCCCCACGCCAGCGCCTTCATCTTCTCCGAAACTTTACTGCCTAACGTTTCAATGTATAAATCGCCGGTTACCTCCACGTCGTGCGAGTTCACGTACAACTCGGCGTTCCCGTCTTTCTGCGGCGAGAAGATCCCTACGGTTTCGTTCTTAAATCGCGTGACTGGGTATTTCGCATTCGCCGCGGCGGGGACGAAAAACAACCCCGACAAACACAGCGCCGCGTAGTACAACAAAATTCGATTCGTTTCCAAAATAACGAGGGAGGATTTCGTTGTTGATTCCCTCTTTTTTCCCTTTTCTTCTTCTCCATCACCTCCCGCGTTTCTTCTTCTTCTTCTTCTTCGCGTTGTTTTAATCGTCGTCGTCGTCGTCGTCATCTTCTCTCTCTCTCTCTCTCTTTCGTGCGCGCTATATGTGTTTTATGATAAAATCGATCTCGGTTCCTGTCTCTCTCTCTCCCTGTCTCTCTCTCTCTTAAAGTTCTCTGAGAGTACTATTTGAGAGAATTTGCCAGATCCCCTCTCGCTTAAATCCTCTCCCTCTCTCTCTGATTAAACCGTTCCGCGCAAAGACACACAGAAGACACACACAAAAAAAAGAAAGAAGAACACAAAAGAGAGACCACGCGCAGACGCAAATCTTCTCTCTCCGTCTTCTTTTCCGAAAAGGGGGGTCGTTGGGGGGTCAAGTTTGTTTTGTTTTGTCTCACCTCTCTTTCTCTTTTTTTTCCCCGACTGTTGTTGTGTTTGTTTTTTGACGTCAAAGGGAAAATACCTGTCGACCGGTCATTTAAATTTTAGAAAACCCTAAACTTCTTTCTTTTATGCGCAATTCAGAACTTACCACCACAACACCGGCACGCACTCGTTTGCGAACGCACGCGAGTAACCAACACGCTTTGTCATTTTATCAGAGGTAATAAACGAGAAAAGAAGTGCGATGATGCGCAGCCTTTAATAACACACGCACACTTTCGCGCGCACGCAGTTACAGAGACAGAGAGAGAAAGAAAAAGAAAGAGAGAAGAAAGAAATGGAAAACGTGCGACGGTTACGTCTCGACGTCGATGGCGCGCGCGTGTTTGGTCGCGCGGATTTCAACGATTCGCGGAGGTTTCCGAACCACGCGAAGTACGTCTTGTCCGAGCACGTTCGCGTGCGCGAAGTCGACGTCGAAGAAGACGCGCACGACGTCGAAGTGTTGAAGGAGAAAGTGTGCGTGTGGGTGTTTTGTCCTTCAAAAACTGGTGGTGCTGTTGGCGACGACGACGACTGGGGCGTGTGGCAAAAAATCGAACGGAGGAGGACGAGCGACGACGACGACGCGGCGCCTCAGACCACTCGGATGAGAGGAGCGAAAGTGTTCTCGTTCTTCGCGCCGAAAGGGTGTCCGTCGGACGACGCGACGATGTTTCGGAGTCAGTTTAAGATGGACGAGTGCATCGGTCCGTGGACGGTGTGTAGTTCGAACGCCGACGATGACGAGAAGGAGAAGGCGAAGAAAGAACAGATTTGTTTAGTCCTCACCGGCACTTCTGGAGCTGGAAAATCGACCGTCGCGAAAAGCTTATCCGCGAAGAAATGGACCGTGGTGAATCAAGACACGATTGGTTCGTACTGCGAGCGAGAATGTTTTCGAAAGAAAGCGGACCAGTGCGTGATGAAAGCTAAACACGGTCTCATGCTTGGTCGACACGTAGTCATCGATCGGACGAACATGAGCATCGAACAAAGGAAGAAGTTTGTGGACGCGGTGGAATTCGTCCGGATGAATGATAGCAGTGGCGATGCAAACATTCGACTCGTTTCTTTGTATTTGGATTTAGACGTCTCCGTGACGACTTCGAGAGTCGCTCGCAGAAAAAATCACGAAGGTAAAGTCGAAGGTCGCGAAGGCGTGGAGATTGTGCACAAGCAGTTGTACAGTCGCGACAGCTCCACGCCTCGAAAATCGGAAGGTTTTGATGTCTGTTTTCGATGTAAAACGCCGGCTGAAGTTGAAGTGGCTGTTGGTAAGATTAAATCGATGACTGGTCACAATTTGCCGCCGTTTCCAGCGGAGTGGGACGGGACGCAAAAACCGCCGGCGAGCGTTCTCCATTTGGCGCAACCTCCCCCGAAGAAGACGCAATCGGAAGAGAACACCGGCGACGACGACAAACGGAAGAAAACAAAACACACCGGATTTTTCTTGGATGGTCTGCTTCAGAAACAAAGCGACCCCGAACGCGAGTGTTCGAAGGAGGAACTCTTGACGATAAACGACTCGTGTTTTGCAATCAAAGATAAATTCCCAAAGGCGAAGTTTCACGCGTTGGTATTGCCGAGAAGTCCAAAGTTCAAACACCCGTTTGATCTATTCAAAGAAGATTTCGGCGATGACAGCAACGAACGCCAATACGTTTGGAATCAAATGGTGCGCGTTGCGTTCGATGTCGTCAAAGATCAAGAGCAAAAGCTCCCGCAGGGAACGAAATTCCGCGTCGGGTTTCACTTGAAACCGAGCATGCAACCGGCGCACTTACACGTCATCAGTCAAGATTTCGTTTCGGAAAAGTTAACCACCAAGCAACACTGGCACACGTTTACGAACGACGGTTTTTTTATCGATTTCTTCAAAGCGATGACGATGACGAGAGGATGGGACGATTCCAGATGCGAACAGATTGTGAAATCGAGCGACTTGCGATGCCACAAGTGCCACGCGTCGTGCCCAAATATGCCGCAGTTGAAACGCCACATCTTTGAGTGCAGAGCGCCACAAATTGGGTACACTCACGACGAGTTAGTCAAACTCTCGATGCATCATCATCAACAAGAACAACAACAACAACAACAACAACAACAACAACAACCGCGAGGCGAAGCGCTCTTGCACAAGATTTTTAGCAGCAGCAACAAAGACGACATGGATATTTGAGGAGAATACGAAAGTGAAGAACACGCAGCATAGCAAACACACACACAGTAGAGAAAAAGAGAGAGAGACATAGCGCGCGCGCACATATACGATAGAGAAACACACGCAACAAAAAGTAGACGCAAATTTAATGGATTTTATTTTTTCACACGATGAAATTACAAAATTTGAGCGACGTAATACGCGATACCCGCCAAACCAACAACAGTCGCCGCCGTCGTCACCAACGGCGTGCTCAACCCACCACCAACGGCTCTCCCCGTCTCCGGATCGTACCTCGCAAACCTGCTTCTCGGCGCCGAGCATTGCGGGCAAGAGTAATCTCTATCCTGGTCGGCGAAAGGCGTCGGCAACGCGTACACGAAACCGCAATCGACGCAAATGTGCGTCGCCCGTTCCGCTTGCGCCGCGCTCATTTTTCTCCCAAACTTCGGCGGCGCCGGTCTTTTCGGTAACCTCTTCACGTCGAACTCTTTCTCGCCCGGACCTCTCACGACGATAAAATCCACCTGGTTCGGACACGCGTTAATCGCGCTTCTTGAAAAACCAAGCTGATCGGCTGGCCACAACTCATCCCCGAAAAACGACGAGTGGTACATCACGACGTCGCCGGATTTCAACCCGGCCTTCGCGCCGTTCCCAGCCACGCGGTCGATGCACACGCCCGGAATGCCCCCGCCTCTCGCTTTCAGCGTGACGCCCAACGGTTTGTCCACGGTAATCAACACTTCCCCTTGCACCGCTTCCGTTTTGACGACTTGTTGGCTTCTTCTTCGATTATGCATCGTCGTCATCTTCGATTTAATCGCGCGGCGGTCCCCGCGAAACGCGCTGGATGAGGTGAGAACGCTCTTCTTCGCGGCGGCGCTTTGTTGCGTTAAGCTTTGCATGGTGTTACGTCTTTTACGTGCGTTTAAAAGATGCAGGTGTGCGTATTATGAAGTGCAGAACGTCTCTCTCTGCGAGGATAATTCTTTTGGATTTTTGATGAGAAAAAAATAAGCTGACGTAGACAAAAATGCGAAAGAGGGACTGTGACACACGAAACTGGACTCAAAATTCCACTTTTCTGCTCTCTTCCACCTCCCGCTAAACGTATTTACGTGCTCTCTCGTTAAAAAAGCTCTCTCACGAACATCACACGCGACGACGAGAGCTCTTCTCTCCCCTCTTCTGCTCGAGGAAGACAAAGTGCAAAAACACGCACAAAACACACGAGACTCCTACACTTTTTTCCCCACGGGGCTCTTTTTTTCCTTTTTTCTTTTCTCTTTCCCCAAAAGCGCGAGAGAACGTTCGCGCGGATGACGACGCGGGATAAGTGATGATTCAACTGCGAAGGATAGGTTTGGGTTGGATTCCAGGCGCGACGATAGGCGTCGTCAGCGGGTTTTTCATTTTTAACGAACCTCTGAGAGAATTTCACAGAGTTCAAAATAAGGAAAAGGAAAAGGAGAAGAAGCGGTGATACGCGTCACGATATATTTGTAATGTATATATGTATATATATAGGTTTATACAAATTAATTATACACTCTCGCGCGCTCGGCTACCTTTACTATTTCGTTTTTGCTTCAACTACTACTCTCTCGCGTCGATATATATCGTATCGTGGGCGCGTTACTTCTGTCTCCGCGGGGATTGGCGAGCGCTTTTGCGCGGACTTTCGCGTCGCGGCTGGGTGTTCTTCATCGGCGATTTTCTCTTCTTCTTTTCCGGCGGTGACGACGACGACGGTGGTTGTCGGTGTTCTTCTTTTCTCCCGGTTTCTTCCTGTTCGTTGCCTTTGCTCTCGCCGGTCGCGTTGATGATATTTGCGGGCGCGGCGGCGTTATCGATGATGTTGTCGATGTCGGTTTTTCCTCCTCCTTCTTCTTCCGGGTCGCCTACGACGCCGCCTTCACTTTCCGCCGGAATCGGTTTCTCGTCCACGCTACCTTCTAAATCGAGCTCGGAGACATCCGTCGCTTCGCCTTCGCCTTCGCGCATGCTCAAAGTGTCGCGCATGTCCGCGGTGTCGCCAGAAATAGCGGAGGTTGTCCGGGGAGGCGAAGGCGGCGGACTGTATCGACCGCGACGACGACCGGCGCCCATAGTGCCGCCATCGTCGATGGTGGTCGGGAAACGAACCGTTTTCGTTTTTTTCTTTTGCGAAGAGTTGGTTAAAATGGCAGATCCTGAGATGTTGTAATTTCTTCCCGGTCCGGATGGGTTTATGGCGTCGCGCGATTGCGGCGTAGATAGCGTCATCGGCGCGTCTCCACCATGCGGCGCTGCGCCCAGCTCGATCGATCTCTTTTGGTCGACGGCACTCGTTTTTAAAGCTCCTGTAATCCATGGCATTTGATGCTTGTTCTTGTCAGAAAGCGATGCGTCGGATTTTTGCTGAAATTCGGGCGATATATCGTTCGAGGGACGACTTTGCATCAGCAAACGTTTCGTTTTGTCATCGTTTTGCAGAGAATCTTCGGAATCGCGTCTTGTGATGGTACCGCCGTTGCCGCTCGTCGACGTGGGTGGTGTTGGATCTTTTTCCACCGCGACACATCCCTCACCTGAAGCACTTTCTTTCGCTTTTCTTGCGACTATGCGCGCAGCTGCATTCGCCGCGGCATCTTCGATTGATTTTGCAGCAACATCAATCGAAGTAGGTGTTGAAGCAGCGGCTGATTTCGGCGTGATCCCGGCATTCTTTGCAGCTGCAGTAGTCGCAGGATTTTGTTGTACAGTTGGGAATCCCAAGACGTTGACCCATGGTCCTTCATCCCTAGCCGCTTTCGTTTCCGCCCACATTTCTTTGATGACTTCTTCGAGCCACTCGCAGCATTCGTGCAAATTACCGCTCAAAACAACTTTAGAATGTTTACGGGCTTCAGCAACGGTTTCTGGATTTTCCGAGACTAAAAATACCGCTCTGCACGTCGCACCGTGGCGAGAAGCGAGCTTCACCGCATCGCGTACCTCCTGCGGTGGGAACTGAATGGGTTGATGAGAAGCTTCTTCCCAATCGATACCTAAAACTCTCGCGCCTCGACCTGCCCTATCGCCGGTTGCCTTGTGCGCGTGCAAGAGCTTCAGACAATTCTCAATTCTCCACGCCTTATCAGGATCCGTTCGCGCGATTTGCATTTTTTGTAGCATCAATTTCTGCACCGTGTCGTTGTTTAACTTGATCGCCCACGGCCAAGGGGGATTTTCTCGAGCCCCTTCCTGATTGTAATGCAAAATTCCTTTCGCCGCAGACGCGGCTGCAGAAGCTGCCGCAGCTTGTCCCAACAGTTTTACGAGCTTTTGAACAATCTCTTCGCCCATGGCTAACGTCGTATCGTCGACGACTAAAATAACACCCTCTGGAAAGACTTCCGCGGTTTCAATTCTCGGATCTAACAACCGCTCATTTTCAATGCACAACTCTAAGTGACGCAAACCGAGCGCGAAACGCGCGCGGCGCGAACGTAAAAAGTCGCGGATTTCCAGCTGCGTGAAATCTTTCGCGTGTAAGAGTTGCAAGAACGGCGGATGTACGACGATCAAATCGAGTACTTTGTCCGCCGCTTCGTTCTTGTCACTCGTCAAGAGCACGTGAGTGGCACCTAAACTTTCCATTTTTTGCAACAAGAACTTCACGTGCGGATGATCCATTTCAAACCCAAGCAGTGCGAAGCGTGCGCCTTGAATAGGTATCTTGCGAACTCGCGTCACGTTGACGGAAGTTTGGGGTACTAACGAATTTCTATTCGCCGCATCCAACGCTGCAAGAGCTCTTCCTTGCGACGACGGTGATATATCATCTTCAGTCGCATCCGACGAGGACGGTGAGCTCGCCGGAGATGGCGTGCTTCGGTGTTGCGGTGATGGTTCGCGTCGTATTTTATGAAGATGGGATCTGGTTTGTTGCGTTTGTTCGTTCGTCGGGATAGAGAGGGAAGCGTTGTCGTCGTCAACTTCACTCACGTCGTCCTTGTTTTTAGCGTCTTCGGATGGATTTGAAATCCCAGACGTTAGTTCTGTCTCTTCGTCTGAGGCGACGTTACTTCGAGGTCGGTTCGCGTTCACGTCTTCCAACATGTTTGCGTCTTCGCTGACCACGGCTCCTGAAATGTTTGAACCACCGACGTTTGCGCCTTCCGAACCGTCGTCCCTTTCTACACTATCTGGATCCGTTTCACGACTTCCGGCAGAAGTTCCAAATCCTCTCGAGTCGTTATCGGTATCGTACTCACCATCTGAAACGACGTTGTTCCCGTTAATCACTCGAGCGACAACCGCAGGTCGTCGCTGATGTTGTTGCGAGCGAAGACCCCCGTTATTTGTCCCGCCGGTTGTCAACGGCGTCGATAAATACGCATTTGCAGTGGCGGTATCCATACCACCTCCACCACTACCCGCGCCCGAGTTTGATGTTCGCCTCCTATGCAACGGTTCTCTCTCGGAAGTTGCTCCTTGCGTGATCCCTCCGGCGCCGCCGGCTACCGCACCGGTCTCTTTCGAGTAATTTCCGAGCTGCGAAGCCGTCCAGCCTTTCAAAATACCCCGCGCCGGACGAGAATCTGGTGCTGGCACATTTGCAATCGGCTGAGGCGCCGGCAAAGGCTCCACGGTTTGAATAATAACCCAAAGTGGTTCGATTGTCTGAAAATTCGTGTTCGTGCTCGTGTAATTCGTCGGCGTCGTGTTTGTGTTGGCATTTGCGGCATCCGCGAGAAATCGTTCGCGAGCAATACCCGGCATTCTTCTTTGCTGCCGTTCGGATGTGTTCGTAGGATCATACCCACCTGCGGTGGCAGCTGGTGCTTGTTGTAAATCCCGTTCTTTTGCAACGGCTTCATACGCTAAATCTGGAAGTTGTTCTTGCGAAACAATATAAGCGACGTATCCCTCCGGAAGTTCTACTTTTGCTGCCACGCCTATTGCGGTTTGCGACACTTCCATCATTGACGGTGTTCTTTGCAGCTCTCCACTCCCAGATGTGGTCGTTCCTGTGGTATTATCTGCAGCTGCAGCTGCGGCTGCTTCTGCAGCCGCGCGCTGTTGCTGTTCTCGGACGCTCGTCGATAATGGCGATAAAACAACCTCCGCTCCGGGTTCTCGCTCGTTGCCGTGACTATGACTTGAATTCAACGAACTTCTATCATTAAACGATTGCGTCGACGGTGCTATTCGTTCCCGCAACAAACCGCTACCTCTACCGCCCCCACCGGTGCCACCAGCGATACTATTACCAGGTCCGTGATGTCCACCGGTGCTCGCTGGTATCGTTACGTTGTTGTTGTTGTTGCTATTATTATTATTATTATTATTATTATTTGAAACCGTAGGCGTCCCAGCGCCGCCAACATTTGCAGTCTCTGCCACGTCTTCCGGCATCTCCTCCCTTCTCGGTTTTAAACTTTGCGCCAACTTTAAAAAAGCCTCTTGAGACCTCTCGCTTCCTGGATACAAACACAGCAACGCAACTGGATCCCAAACGATTGGAAACTCGGCGTCTAAACTCGTTACCCGCTTCGCCCTCAAAATGTCCGGTAAAACGTTCCCTGCCGCGTGTGCTCTCGCAACGCCTTCTCCAGCCGCCGTCCCTGGGATTCGAAAACCCATCGGCGGTGCTCGCGCAATTAACTCAGTCGCATTGTTAAACAAAGGCTGTTCCGACCCGTTGTTGTTGTTGTTGTTGTTGTTGTTATCTCTATCCCTATTGCTAAAAGTATCGCGCGCTACGCCCGTATCTTCCGAATGCTCTCTGTCCGTGTTCTCATTATTATTCTCTCCTCTGTCGTTGTTATCGTTGTTGTTCGCATTCTCGTTATCACGATGATGATCTTCAAACGACCCTTGGCTCATGTTACTCGTCTGACTGGCTTCTCTCGTAGCGTGGTTCGTGTTATTATTCGTATTCGTATTCACGACGTCTCCGCCTCTCTCACCACTATTCGTCGTCGTCGTGTTCTCAACCGACGTCTCATCCGAGCTCGCGTTTATGGTCATCCCGGCGTTATGATGCAGTCGACGTTGATGCTGCCTTCGTAGCTCTTCATCCTCGCTCCCCCGCTGTCTCTCTTGTTGCTGTCCTCCATGTCGTTGTTGCTGCTGCTGTCGATGCGACGATCCATCCCGCGCACCTCCTCCTCCTGATCCTGATCCTCCTCCTGATCCCTTCCGCATCAAGCGGTGCCGTTCTTTACTCTCCACCGCCCCGATGCCGCCCGTGCTCAATATCTGCGTCGCGTCCGAACCGGTCTCATCTTCCCCATCCACCGTATTGTTCAAACTGACGTTCCCATCGGATACTCCAGAATCTGCTCTCAAAGCGTTCGACGTCGTCGGTCCTTCGTCGTCTCCGAATAAGTTATTCTGGTCCATGAACATCCCGAGCGAGAAGAAACCTCTCCAAACGATTTGCAAGTGTGCCCCGGGCGTGATGATTGAAGTCTGCGATCGACGCAGCCAGTTCGGAGAGAGGATGTCCGAAACTTGCGGCGAAGAACTGTTGTTCGCGTTTCTGTTGTTCGATCGGTGATGGTGATGATGGTGATGGTGATGATGATGCGGAGCACCATTGCTGTTGTTGTTATTCCCTCCTCGCGAGTTTCTTCCTCCTCCCGACGACATCTTTTATTGTTCTTCTCTCCGCCCTCTCGAGAATTGAATCGCGCGCGAAGAAGAAGAAGAAGAAGAAGAAAGACACACAGAGAGAGAGAGAGAGAGCGAATAAATATCAACCAAATCGCGCGGAGAAGAAAGAAAAAGCGCCGGTGCTATTTTGCTGCGCTCTCGCGATCTCCTCTTCCACCGTGTGAACGCGCGTTTAAGCTTTGAGAGAGAGAAAAGTCAAGATTTCGCTTCAACTGTAAGAGCGTACTTTTTACGTTTTCCGATGCGAGAGTTTAGATTTTTTTCCTCTTCTTTTCTTTTCGATGCGAAGACGACGACGAATAAGAAGAAGAAGAAGTCTTCATAATGTTGATGTTACGCGGCGCGGACTAAAATTAGCTATGATACAACACGTTATATTTCATGCTGCGCGGTGCGCGCATTCTCTCTCTCTCTCTTTGTTCTCTCTCTCTCTCTTCTGTTAGTACTTTCAAATCTTTACCTCAGTTTTGACACTTCTTGTAGCGAAAGGTTTGCAGCTCGCGCCTTTCGTGCTCTTCGCGCAACCTTTTGGTTTCTTCATCCTCTTCGGATAAGTAATCGTCGTCTGCTACTCTGCGGAATGGTTTTTTTTTATCGTCGGGGCACCACCACGGTTTCGGAAACGCGCCGACGTAGGCTTTGGCGAAGAGTTTGCTTTGCGCGCGCAAACCGAATTTGATGTGGGACAACGCAACCATGATAGGGGATTTGCGAGAGCCTATGTTGTTCGGGAGCAAGCGTTCGAGCTTGTCCGCTGGTTTGCGAGGAGTGATCATGCACGCGTGGAACTTGGTCGTAACCATCCCGACCGTGCTCGAGTCTTTGTTTTCCATGTTGTATTGGCAGACGTTCGTGACGAGTTCGTTCCAGAAAGGTTCTTCGATCAAGCCGTCTTCGACGGCGTATTGGAGTTGGTCGAGCGCGTCGAAGCCGCCTGAGATCGAAGCAGCCGCGATTTCGACGCCGACGTTCGGACCGAGGACGGTGTATTTATGTTTACGCTCTCCTTCGTTTCCTCCTTGTTCGTCTTTCAGTTGAACTTTTTTGGGCAACACATCCACTTGTAACGTGTAGCCCATCTTCGTTCGATCAATCGTGTATGAACCAATTCTTTCAAACTCCTCTAAATCGCCCAACCAGTTGGCGGCGGCGAGAAAATCAGCCATATCTTCGAGTATGGTTGGTAATTCATCTTCGCTTAGTTCTTCTTCGCCTTCGCCTTCTTCATCTTTTGCGTCATCAAAAAGTCTCGGTCGAAACACAAACGCTAATCGAATGGCTTGTATTCCAACCTTCTCGCTCGTCCCACCTTCGGTTAATCTCGAGTGCATCACCGCCACTAACCAAGTCGTCGCGCGCCACGTATCACTATACTTCCCCGTCGTTTCTACATCTGTCGCTAATTTAATTACATCTCTCACGTTTTGTTCGTGTTCAGCGCTAAACCCGTTGAGCATCCCAGTCGCTTCCAAATAATCCTTCAACGCGTCCACGGCCTCGTCGTCTCTGCCATATTCAAGCACCGAATGCTCTAAAAACGACGCACCCACAGGACTGACCCGATTATTATCCTCCATGTCGTGTTCCAACCACGTGTGCGTCCAATACTCGTGTCCTCCGTTCCATCGCTCTCTCTCCGTCCCTCTCTCGCTCTTCTCGAGTAACACTTTCAGCCAATTCTGAATCCGAGGGTATATCATCGACCGCTCTAACCCCATGCACTCGCTCTCCTCTCCTTTCTTCTCGTAATCGCACTCGACTAGTTTTTTCATCGCCCCGTTCTTATACAATCCGTAATGGAACAACTTCAAAGACGGATCGATGTTCCGCACTCGAGGCATTTTATTAAACTCCAAAAGCATCATTCCGTTCGAATAGTCATCGATGAGTTCCCAACTCAAACCGCTCGTAAAAAGCTCCGAACCTTCCCACGTTTTATTATCGTGCACCGCAAATCGTGGCAGCACTCTTCGCACGTAATTCGAGGTCCACTGCAACGTGCTCGTGTCCGAACGACCTTCAAAAACGGACTCGTGCGAGTGTATCGAATTCGTTGAAGACGCCGATGATGCCTTTGACGACGACGACGCGTTGGAAAAAGTGGTGAATTCGATCTCGTTCTCTTCCTCCGCGGAGGAGGAGGACAGTTTTAACCCGTTCGTCGAACCGAGCACACGGAGCGATAAAAACACCGCGAGAAGAAGCAAAGATTGGTTTCGCGGAGGAGAAGCGGAGGCGCGTTTGAAGCGTCGTCTCTGCGTCGTCCCTTTTTCTCTTCGCGCGTGCATTTCTGAATTGGAAAAATGAAGGAAAACCATAAATATCTTTTTGCGGCATAAAAAAAAAGCTGCGCGCGCACATACCATCTCTATCCTCGGCTCACACAAAAATCATCATGGACGACGACGACGACGACGACGACGCGAACGAGAATAAATCGCTCCTCGAAGCGCACGCGTCCTTCTTTCAATCCGCGTGCGAAAAGAAGCAAAGAACGACGCAGAAAAATCGAATCGAGTTTACGAGCTTTGACGCGTCCGCGAACGTGCTCCTTTTGAAGATTTACCGAGTCGTCGTCGCCGCCGCCGCCGCCGGTGATGCCGTCGTTTCTTGCGAGGGAAACGAGGCGAAGAGTGAAGAAGAAGGAGAGCTGACGCTGATGTTTCCCGTGAGTTCAATCCATCATCGTCGTCGTCTCTCGTGATTTTCCCCTAGCTCTTTTGGACTTTGGACGTTTTTTCTCTGCTCTTATCGCGCCCAGATTTTACTGACAAACGTTTCTTTTATCTCTCTCTCTCTCTGATGATGATGATTATAATGATATAATAATAACGACAGGAAAACTACCCAAAGTCGGAAGTGATGGCCATCGGCGACGGGGACGCGATCGATGAGACGGAGTTGAACGAAAAGTTGGAAGACGAGACGAGTGGCGCCAAGGCGAACAAGACGGTGTTCGAAGTTTTGCGATTGGTCGGCGAGACATTTTTTGAAGGGAAAGAGTTGAAGCGAATCAAAAGGACGGTTGACGAGGCAGAGAGAATGGCGATTGAAGCCGAGGGAGGGTTAGGAAACGAAGACGAGGAGGACGACGATTTGTGCGCGGGTGACGCGATGGACGCGTCAGGCACGGGGGCGAGGAGCGAGGAGAGGATGGTAAAAATGACCAGGAGGCTTTTGCAAGCGAAGCAGAGGTGTAAAACGAACGAGGAGAGGAGAATGCGGGAGAAAGAGGCGACGGCGATGTGTATTACGCGCGATGGAGGCGACGGTAATAACGATACTAATAACAAGAACGAGAACAACAACAACACGAACGGACAACAAGAGAATACTACCAACGCCGCGAATAAAGGGGGGTCTTACGTAGACTCCGCGGATTTGAAACGAGCGGCGAGGGAACAAATTTTCTCGAGCAACGTCGCTTTTGAGAGGTTGTTGAATGAATTTGAAGATTTGCACAGATTTAATGGCGCGAATAAGTTCAGAAAGTACATCGCCGTCGAATCCAAGAACGATTCCGTGTACTCTTGGGACGTAACGTTTATGAACTTTGAAAACGGGGACATCGCGCGCGATTTGGCACTCGTTAAGAAAAAGTTCGGCTATGACTACATCCAAGTCCGAGTCGAATTGAAAGAAGATTTGCACCCGTTCTACCCTCCGAAAATAACCATCGTGCGTCCACGATTGGAAGGCATAGTAGCCTTGGCATCGTGTCAGCATCCGAAATTTCGACTAAAAAATTGGCAACCGATGACGTCCATGACGGACGTTTTACTCACGGCGAGGACATTCCTCGAGCGGTTCGCGAGAGTTGACGTCACCTGCCCGGCGAACAACAAACGCGCGTATTTGAACGGCGCCTACAACGATCGTGCGAGCAAATTAGATTTAGCATTGTGCGCATTAACTTGCTCTGGAGAAACGCCTCTGATTCCGCGAGCGTTCGAAGACTTGTACGAGAGAGAACGAGAGCTTGAAGAAGAACTTAGGGGAGTTCAAATCAGTGCTTCATCCCCCAGTGCGACGCTCCCGCCGGCGCCAATGACAGAAAGCGTCAACGATAAGAACATAGTTCTCGATAAAGAAATGGAAGAATTGAACGCGAAATTGTTAAAGTCTCGACAGCAAGATCGGGAAAACAAACCAAAGTTGAGAGGTTTCCACAGCGGCGTCGGGTATAGCTCCGCGTCTAGCAACACGAACGAGAAGGGGTCGCGAAATCTTTGGGACGCCAAGGACGCGAAGAAGGCGCAGCTGGCGCAAGATAAGATGAGCAGCGATTTAGTTGATTTTGCCAAGGAGGCTTTGGTAGATATTTCGCACTTTCTCGCCAAACAAGAACAACAACAACAAGAACTCCAACAGATGGAGACAGAAGACTACGAGGATGACGACGAGGAACTCGCCGAGGAGTGCGCGCGGATGATTCGTGTATTTGAAAACGCATCCCTGGCATATTTCTTAGCGCGTGAACTCAAAATTTGCGATTTCAATAACATGGCTGATCGCGCCGAGTATTACACCTCTTTACTCGAGTGTGTTCTCGTGTTTTGTAAAACGCTCGTACCGACGTTAAAAGAGGGTGTGCGTCAGGCTTTCGAGAAATACGATAACATGCGCGACATCTTACACCAGGCCAAAACTTTTTTGCACGTCACGGAAAGAGCCAACAAAGCAGTCGCGCAAGACAAGTACAAAGAAAGAGATCAAGAGGAAATTATCTTGGAAAATGCAGCCAAGTTGATTGTTCGAGTCGGAACAGCGATCGAGGCGAACGCAATCGTCGATTTGACTAAAGACGACGAGGCGATGACGAGAGGAAGCAACAAACGAAAGAAAGTTACCACACCTGAGGCACGCGAGAAAGATCTAGATCAAGCATATTGCTCCGCGCTCAGTCGCCCGGGTTTTCAATTTGACAACTTTGCGCTTGCTGATACGAGTCAGTACAAAGACAAACTGCGCAACCAAGAGAAGAAACCTAACACGAGTGCCATCGCACGCGCCGTCGCGATGATTTCTGGTTCTCTTCCTCTCTCGGTATCCTCCTCCGCGTTTGTTCGCGTGGACGAGAACCAGGCGCAGTTATGGTCATTCTTAATCACTGGCCCAGAAGGTACGCCGTACGATTCTGGAGCTTTCATTTTCGACGCCATGCTCACCTCAGACTTTCCGAACAAACCGCCTTTGGTAAATCTGAAAACGACCGGCGGCGGTCGCGTCCGGTTCAACCCGAACCTTTACAACGACGGTAAAGTGTGCTTATCGTTACTCGGCACGTGGACCGGCGGCGAAGGTGAAGGATGGGTCCCGGAAACTTCAAACATGCTTCAAGTTATCTTGAGTATCCAGTCCTTGATTTTCGTGGCTGACCCGTGCTTCAACGAACCGGGTTGGGAAAAAGATCGAGGCACAGACGTCGGCGACGAGAAAGATTTCGAATACAACGCGGTGATCAAAATTGCCACTTTAGAGTGGGCAATTTTAGATCACGTGAGACGCTTAAATCGGAAAAAAAACAACGCTTCGACCAAAGATGGTCCATTTGACGAAGTCCTGCGCGCGCATTTCTTGAACAAACGCGACCACATCCTCGCCTCTTTGAAATCCAAATGGATGCGCGAAGCGAAAGAAAACAAAAGCTCCGAGGTGTGTGCGAAAATCCACTCGGAAAAACTGGAGGCAAAGTTTACCGAAGTCGCCAAGGAGTTGATGGCGTTGAAGTGAGAGGTGAAGTGTCGATAAATCCGAACCGAAAGTCTCGAACAATCTATCGACGCTCATTAGAGCGTGAGCGAAAGAAAAAACGACCGGCGGCGGAAGCGAGAAAGCCGTCGAGAAGAAAAATAGCGAAGGCAACGCGCGTGCGTAGTCGTCTTGTAGAACGAGCGAACCAAAGAAAGAGAGCGAAAGCTAAACCATCGTCGTTGTAATATTATAATCACCCGCTCGCGAAAGAAGAGAAAACCTAAACCTTCAGCGCGCTTGCGTGCCCACATTCCTTTCGTTTTTCGAATTTTCTCCACTCTCTCGTCGAGCCTTGAAATCTTTTTTGAATACATAACACACGCGAACGAAGAAGAAGAAGCGTGAAGATGTCGTCGAGGTCGCCTCGCTCGACGCGTAAACGTGCGGTCAATTACTTCGAGCGCTCTTCTTCCGAAGAAGAAGAAGATTCGGAGGATTTCACCGCCGGTGTTCCGTGGCAAACGAGACGCGCGCGACGAGAAGACGAAGATGCGAAGAAGGAAACGCACGTCTTGAGCTCTTCTTCTTCCGACGACGACGACGACGACGACGACGCTCGCGGACAACCGCGCGGCAACGCGAAGAAGAAGAGGAAAAAGACACTGCAGAAGAAATCGGCGAGAGAGTTTGAAAACATGCTGTTGCAATCGGCAGAGAAGACGAGAGGTTTCGGCACGTCCGTGAGAGAAAAAATGCGAAGGAAACGAGAAAAGATGGAAAAACAGAGGAAATTTTTAAACGCGAGCGCTCGCGCGTCCGAGGAGGACCCAGGAGAAGAAGGAGAAGAAGAAGAAGAAGAAGAAGACGCGGGGGGGATTTCGGGGCGAGGACGGAAGCGTAAAGCGAGGAACTCGAACGAGCGGAGGAAAGGAAAGGTGTTTGACGACTCTTCGGATTCGGAACCGACGGCGGCGATGAAACGGGTGCAGGCAGTTCCGGAGAGAAGTCCTCCGAGATACGCGAGGCGGAAAGCGGCGCCGGCGGTGTTTAAAGATGTCAGCTCGGACGAGGAGGCGTTTTTTGTCACCAGTTCGGAAGAAGAAGAGGAGGACGACGACGACGACGAAAGCTACGATTCCGACGATAGCGAGAGACGGAGGAAGAACAAGATGAAGAGTAGCAATAAAAAGAAGAACAAAAGCCACGAGATTGAAGAAGAGATGCGCGCGGAAGAGACGTATAAGATTGAGAAATTATTAGGATGTAGAAAATCGTGTTCTGAAGAAGGCGCGAGCGGCGAGATGGAATACTTAGTCAAGTGGAGTTATTATTCGTACAGAGACGTGGAGTGGATGCTCGCGAGCGAATTGAACAAAATGGGCGAGAGTTCAAAGGTAAACGCGTACAGAAGAAAGTACGGCACCGCTCCGAGCCCGGATCCGGACGATTTGTTTCCGAGCGAGTATTTGGAAATTGAAAGGATTTTCGCGACGAAAGAAACGGAGGAGTGGGTGGAGTACGAGGACGACGACGACGACGTTGTGAAGCAGGAGGACAATGAGAGCGAGGTTGAAATTATCGACGACGACGAAAACGATGAAAAGAAGAAGAATACAACGACTAAAGTTGAGATGGTGAGATACTATTACTGCAAGTGGAAGAGTTTGAATTATTCGAGCGCTACGTGGGAGCCGGAGTCAAGTTTGACGAGCGAAGAAGATCTGAAAGAAGTTGCCCGCTTTATGGCTTATTCGGATCCATCGCCTCCTGATACTTCTGCGCTCCAAAAAGAATGCGAGCATTTACTAAAGACGCGAGATAAGTTTAAAGACACGACTGGATCGCTCGATCCGACCATTCCGGAGTTTAAAAACGGCATGCGTTTGCGAGAGTATCAAGAAGCCTCATTTCGTTGGATGGTAACCAACTTTTACAAGAAGAAAAACGTCATATTGGGCGACGAAATGGGTCTAGGCAAAACAGCGCAGACCATCGCTGTCTTAGAATACGCCAGAAGGTATAAATACAAGTACCGTCCGTCGTTTTGCGTCGTCGCACCGCTTTCAACGTTGACGCATTGGAGACGAGAAATTGAGAAATGGACCGATATGAATGCGATTATCTTCAATGGCAACGTCGACGACAGAGATAAGTGCGAAAAATACGAATTCTGGTTAAACAAGGAAGCGGGAGAGGTCAAGTTTGACGTTCTCTTAATCTCCTACGAAATCATTCTCAAACACGGCGAAACCGCTTTGAAAGATTTTACGTTTGAAGCGCTCGTGGTGGACGAGGGGCACCGTTTGAAGAACATTGAAAACGCAACCACGCGATCGATTTTATCCATGCACTACGACTGGTTGCTCATGTTAACCGGTACGCCGATTCAAAACAACGTCAAGGAGTTGTTTGGTTTGATGCACGTGCTCGCGCCAGAAATTTATCCAGACTGGGAGACATTTGTCGAAACGTTTGGTTTGGATCCCGCACATGCGGCGAGTATACATCATCAGCCGACGGCGGAACAGGTCATAGCTATACGAGAGGCGCTAAAGCCGAGGATGTTGAGACGATTAAAAGACGACGTAGAAAAAATTCCCGCGAAGGAGGAAATTGTGGTGAGAGTAGAGTTGTCCGCGCAACAACGCGGCTATTACACCGCTGTCGCCGAGAAGAACATCGGCGTCTTGCTCGAAGGCGCCAAAAGTAAAAACACACCGCAGTTGAGAAATATATGCATGGAGCTCCGAAAAGTATGCAATCACCCATTCTTGTGCGATGGATTGGAGGACGATTACATCGAAAGGCGCCGGTCGGCGTTGAAAGAAGGCGAAGAGATGCCGTCGCAGCTGGACCTTCTGACGCAAAGTTCGGGGAAAATGAACTTTCTCGGGAAATTGTTATCAAAATTGAAACGAGACGGGAGCAAAGTTTTGATTTTTTCGCAGTTTAAACGCGTGTTGGACATTTTACAAGACTACTTGTTCTTGTTAAAGTTGCCCTGCGAGCGTTTAGACGGCGATAGCGCGGTGCAACAGCGCCAGGAAGGTATCGACCGATTTAACGATCCCGAGCAAGACTCGTTTGCATTTTTACTCTCCACGAGAGCCGGCGGGGTAGGAATCACGCTCACGGCAGCAGATACGGCGATTATTTTCGACTCGGACTGGAACCCTCAGAACGATTTGCAAGCCATGGCGAGATGCCATCGCATCGGACAAACGAAAGAAGTAAAAGTCTACCGATTAATCACGAATGGCACGTACGAGTACGAACTGTTCCAATCGGCGTCTCGCAAAGCAGCTTTGGACGAGGTGTTAATCGGCGGTGGCGGTGCAGATATGGATGATGATGAAGATGAAGATTACGGCGGATACGCAAGTTACGATGAGGATGGCGAAAACAGGAGAGTAAATGGAGGTCAAAAGACGAAGAAAAAGAAGAATGAAGCAGAACGCATCACCGCGCTCTTACAGAAAGGGTTGCAATTTGCGCGTATGGGAGAGAGCGCCAACGAAGAATCAAAAAGATTTGAGGATGAAGATATCGATACGATCTTGACCAAACGCGCGGACGTTAAAACCATAGGTCCGAAGAAAGGAAACGCGTTCTCGACGTTTACTTTTGATGCGAGAGAAGAGGAGGATAAAAAGAAGTTTGGCGACGACGTCGACCCGGCGGAGTATTGGAAGACAATGTTCCCGGAAGCTGCTCGAAAGGCGGAGGAAGAGAAAAAAAATCGTGCCACTATCGACGAGAGTCTCATTGTATACGGAAGAAGAAATCGCGTGAGTACTATCAGTGAGAACTTAAATCTGAGCTTCTTGGAAGGTGGGCGGTCGCGAGGACGAGAAAAAAGAGACGTTACTTACGATCCATCGAGCGAAAAAGAAAGGAGACCAGACGGGAGAGGTAAAAATTGCTGGACGACACGAGAGATTAAAATTGTATACGATTCCATTTTTACGTACGGTTGCCCGTACGAAGATACCAGACGCGTTGTTTTCTCACGCGAGGTTCGAGAGGGCATCGCCGAAGTTTCTGGACGCTCGGAGCAAGACATCAAAGCCGTCGCCAGATCGTTGCTTGGCATTTTTGACGTTTTGCGCAAAGACAGCAGCGTCACGGCGCAAACCTTAGCAAACACGGATTCACTCTTTACGAATGCTTTCCCGCGCTCTGAAAATCTACTCGCGGACGTGAAAAAGGCGTTCGAGAATCGACAAAGCAGACTCTTCGAGCGGAAAAACTTGGCAGATTTGTTTGAGAAAACGCGCACGGATGAAGATTACGTTTGGAAGGCGGACGAGTTGCCGACGCTAAAAAATGAAGAAGAAATTAGCGACGTTTCGATGTTGAAAGCGCAAACGTGGTACAGCGAGCTACTTTTGCCAACGCGTTCTTGGACCGTCCAGCACGATTTAGCTTTGCTGCGGGGAAGTTTGGAGATTGGATTTACGCCGTGGAACTTTGCAAAAAGTAGCGAACAGTTTGAGGCTATATATCACGAAAAACAGATTGGAAGTATCACGGTCGACGCATCTGTCCCAGCCACTGGCGCTGCCGCTGCCGCTTCCCCCGGGTCGTATCGGCGGGAGGATATCCCCAGTGAGTTACATCCTCCCATATCTTATCCTCCTTCTCTTCTTCCTCCCATACAGCTCGAAGAGTTTAAAAGCATCGCGAGAGCGAGACTGCCTCATTTGCTTTCCAAGATGAACGGGAAGAGCGCGAAAGCTGTGCAATGGATTGGAGGAGCAGCAGCGGGTGGGATCGCGGCTGTAAAACTTCAATGGGGTGGGATCGCGGCTGTAAAACTTCAATGGACGCATGAATTGAAGGAGAAGCTTTACAGCGCGCTTGAGGAGTTGATGACGACGCACAAGCGCATCACCCCTAAGAACTTGTGGGACGAGATGCGCGTCACGGAGTTGACGAGAGACCACATCGCGAGTTATTTACAAAGAGTGCGAAAGAACGAAGTGAATCGACCGGATCTCTTCTCGAGACTACATCTGCACGAGAAGAGATTATTTGATCAACAAAATCGTAATTATAGGCAAACGTTTTTGAATAAGTTTGGCGATTCCGATGGAGTAGTGAAGGAGAAGCCTGAAAAAAAGTATGCCCCGATCAGGCTGGCAGCGACGCGACTTTGGTACGCGGAAGAAGAGCTTAAAAAACTTTCCAGAAAGAACAGCAGGAGTTTAGATGAGATGGAAACTGATCACTATCGAAAAAAACAAGATCTTCTTGTCATGCAAGACGCCGAAGTTAAAGCGAAAATCCAATGCGGCATATCGGACGAATATTTGGGAGCGTTGCAAAGAGCGAACCAGATGAACATGGCGCAATTCTCGGCGAACCTTGACATGGAAAGGGAAAGTTTCATGAAAAATGCGCGCGAGGAGGAAGAACTTTTGCGAATAAATATTAAACAACGCGAAACGGAATTGAAAGAAGCGACTTTAGAAAAGGAAGAACAAGTTGAAAAGGAAGTCATCTTTAAAGAAACTGAGGAAGAAAATAAGTATCGTCGCGATCATCATCAACAACATGATCACGCAGAAGTCATCGAACTCATCAGCGACGATTCAGACGACGACGAGTAAAATCCACGCGACTTTTTTATTAGCGACGAAAGAGAGAGAGAGAGAGATCAGAGAGAGCTTTTTTTTTCATTTTCCTATTTTTCGCGTATTTTTGTAATAAGGACCAACCGTTTTGAGGCCGGCTAATGTTGTGTGACCATCTCACAGAGCCCGTCTTGAACGACCAAAATTTTCGATAATTATCGAAAAAATTTTATGGCGGTGAAAATTTTTGCGATAAAACACCCATCTTGAGTGAACGAATTTGAACGAAATCCATAATTATGGAAAAAATATTCCTTCACAAAGTACACGCTACCGCGCGCTTTAACCATGTCAAAGACGCCTATACCCGAGAATCTCGACGCGTCAACGGTGCAACCGTTGACGGAGACGCAGAAGAAAGCCCCAAAGGTTGTTCCTACCAACGACTTGGACTCTGACGACGAAGAAGGCAAGGAAGAAGTTCTCTTGGAGAACCCAAAGGAGGAGAAGGCGACGAAGAAGAAGAAGGACTGGACCGACCCACAAAAGGCGACGCTTTTGAAGCTTAGAGGCGCCGTCGTCGAGGAGGAAGAGAACAAAAACGTGAGCGGTAAGACGGTGTCTTTCTCTTTCTCTTTCTCGGCTGCGTTTGACATTTGTTAGATGCTTTTCTCAAATCAAAGTCTGGTGAAGAACTAACGAACTAAAAATAACCTCTTTCTCTCTTGTTCTAACACAACCGTCTCCAACTAACTAAAACACACAACAAAACAACAGAAAAAAATAATTACGACGAGTTGAAAAGTGGCGCGTCAACTGGCGAAGGAGCAAACGCTAGGAAGTGTACTAACAATAGAGATAAGAAGAGAGAACGCGGCGCCGATGATGATGGTGCGCCGCGCGATGAAGAATGCGCTGAAAATGTGCGCGCGGAGGAGAGGATGGGTTCTGGAGAGAACGAGAAGAAGAAGAAGAAGAAGAAAAAAGAGGATTTGGAGGAGGAATTTACGAAGACTTTTAATGTTGAACGCGCGGAAGGAA